>Ga0255347_1001114_pt1 | contig 45574 bp, 42 predicted proteins | sample wastewater_treat_2_FD_192479 | JGI IMG/M metagenome (GOLD analysis project Ga0255347, IMG submission 192479) | Wastewater microbial communities from Lulu Island WWTP, Vancouver, Canada - plant24 | ecosystem: Engineered > WWTP > Wastewater > Unclassified | place: Canada: Vancouver, British...
CGGGGAGGAGAAATTCGAAACCGAACACACCACTCCCGATGCTATTGCTCTAAACAAACTGATGGCTCTTATGGCCGAAAGAGGTTGCGAATACTGCTTTATGGAGGTTAGTTCCCATGCCCTCGACCAGGAACGTGTCTATGGTCTGCAATTCAGGGGAGCCATTTTTTCCAACCTTACTCACGACCATCTCGATTATCACAATACATTCCTCGAATATCTTCATTGCAAGAAGCGTCTGTTCGACAATCTGCCGAAAACTGCTTTCGCCCTTATCAATATAGACGATAAAAACGGCGAAGTTATGGTGCAGAATTGTAAGGCAACCGTAAAAAGATATTCCTGCCGAACGATTGCCGACTTCAACTGTAAAATCGTAGAAGAGAGTATAGAAGGAATGATGCTCGCTATCGGCAACACTCGTTTCTGGACACGGTTTATAGGAGCGCACAATGCATACAACCTGCTGGCAGTCTATGCGACTGCTCTCCTTCTTGGAGCCGATAAAGATGAGGTGCTCGTCAAGATGAGCTTATTGAAGGCAGTAGCAGGACGTCTCGAATATATTCGCGGAGGCAATGAGATCACTGCCGTCGTGGACTATGCCCACACTCCCGATGCCCTCGAAAATGTCCTCAAAACGCTCCGCTCTACAGCCCGAGGCCGCCATTTAATATGCGTATTCGGATGCGGTGGCAATAGAGATAAGGGTAAACGTCCGGAAATGGGAGTTATTGCCGCAAAATATGCAGACAAAGTAATTGTGACATCGGACAACCCCCGTTTTGAAGATCCTGACGCCATTATAAATGATATACGCAACGGACTCAACACTGCCCAAAGGGCAAAGTCACTCTTCATTACTGATCGCAGAGAGGCCATTCGCGCAGCCATAATGATGGCACCGAAAGGTGCTGTGATACTTGTGGCAGGCAAGGGACACGAAAATTACCAGATTGTTGGTGGGGAAAAACACCACTTTGACGATAAGGAGATTATCTCTGAAGCATTTGAACAACTATAACCGAACAAAACCTATACCTATGCTGTACCACCTTTTTGAATATTTTGAGAAAGCGAACATAGATTTCGCCGGCTCCGGATTGATGAAGTACATCTCATTCAGGTCTTTCGGGGCCAGTATCGTCGCTATATTGATATCGCTTATCATAGGGCACAAACTGATTGCCTGGCTACAGAAAAAACAAATCGGAGAAACCATTCGTGATCTGGGGCTGGAAGGTCAGTTACAGAAAAAGGGCACTCCCACCATGGGCGGCATCATTATTATCATCTCAATCTTGGTCCCGGTACTGCTTTTCTGCGACCTTACTAATATCAACATCCTGATATTGATCCTTACTACTGTGTGGTTTGGCACGATAGGATTTATTGATGACTACATCAAAGTATTCAAGAAAAACAAGGAGGGTCTCAACGGTTGGTACAAAATAGCCTCCCAAGTGCTTATGGGTCTGATTGTGGGCTTGATCATGTGTTTCAGTAATGAAGCGGGATTCAGGGAGCAGAAGAGGGTCAATCCCGTGTCGGAGATCACCGGTGAAGTGATTGCAGTTGATAATGCAGTTTCTTCCGAAGCAGTGACTGTAGATGCAACTCTTTTGGAAAACAGCACTAAAACCACACTTCCTTTTGTCAAGAATAATGAGTTTGACTACGGATGGCTCTCTCCTTTCGGAGGATGGTTTGGAGAGTATTTCAAATGGTTCATATATATATGTTTTATTATTTTGGTTATAACGGCTTGTTCCAATGGCACCAACGTGACGGATGGTCTTGATGGACTGGCAACCGGAATAACAGCCATCGTAGGAGCCACTCTCGGAATATTTGCCTACCTGTCGGGTAACGTTATTTACTCCGAGTATCTCAACATCATGTATATTCCGAGCAGTGCGGAAATAACGGTATTTTTCTCATCTATGGTGGGTGCCCTGCTGGGTTTTATGTGGTATAACGCATACCCTGCTCAAATATTTATGGGTGACACGGGTAGTCTGACTCTCGGAGGTATAATCGGAGTTTGCGCCATACTTGTAAGGAAAGAGTTGCTCCTTCCCCTGCTTTGCGGAATATTCTTTCTGGAGAGCCTCTCTGTCGTGGTGCAAAGATTTTATTTCAAATATACAAAGAAAAAGAGCGGTACAGGTGTCAGGGTGTTCAGAATGGCACCTCTCCATCACCATTTCCAGAAAGATAATCCTGATGCAATAATACAGTGGCCCGGAAAGGTCTATCCGGAACAGAAAGTGGTGGCCAGATTCATTATAGTCTCTATAATACTTGCGGTATTGACAGTAGTAACATTAAAGATCAGATAGTAAGTTATGAAACGAATCGTCGTATTGGGTGGTGGTGAAAGCGGCTCGGGTGCTGCTGTTCTGGCGAAAGTCAAGGGTTTTGAGGTTTTTCTGTCAGACAACGGGAAAATCGAGGAAAAATACGCTGCACGTCTTTCGGAATACGGGATCCCCTATGAGGAGGGCGGACATACAATTGAGAAGATATATAATGCCGATGAAGTGATAAAAAGTCCCGGTATCCCCGATACTGCACTACTAATCATAGGACTCAATGCCCGCGGAATATCCGTAATTTCAGAAATCGAGTTCGCCGGCAGATATGACAACTCAAGAAAGATCTGCGTCACCGGCAGCAACGGTAAGACTACTACTACGTCTCTTATATACTATTTGCTTAAAAATGCCGGTCTGAATGTAGGTTTAGGTGGCAATATCGGTCAGAGTTACGCCTTCCAGGTGGCAACTCAGGAGTATGATATTTATGTATTGGAGATTAGCAGTTTCCAACTTGACGGAATGTATGAATTCCGGGCAGATATAGCAGTATTGCTAAACATCACACCGGACCATCTCGACAGATATGGTTACCAAATGCAAAACTATATCAATTCCAAATTCAGGATTACCCGAAATATGGCGAAGGAGGACTGCTTCATCTTCTGCTCTGACGATGAAATAACCATAGAACATCTCAACCGTATAGTCATTCAGGCTCAGAAACTACCTTTCAGTCAGAATAACGTCGTGGAGCAGGGGGCTTATGTGGAGGGAGACAGAATGTGTGTCAGATATGGTGACGGCAGTTACGAAATGTTTCTTCATGAACTTGCACTGCAAGGAAAGCACAACATATACAACTCTATGGCAGCTGCCATAACGGGCAAAATAATGAACATCACCAACAGTGCCATAAAGGATGCCCTGACAACATTTAAAGGGGTAGAACACAGGATGGAAAAAGTACTCTCAGTAGGTGGCGTTATGTACATCAACGATTCCAAGGCAACTAATGTCAATTCCACCTGGTATGCGCTGGAAAGCATCAAAACCCCCATCGTCTTGATACTTGGGGGAACCGATAAGGGCAACGACTACTCCCCTATTGCGGATCTGGTGAAAGAGAAGGTTAGAGCCATAGTCTGCCTGGGTGTTGACAATCGCAAAATACACGATTTTTTTGGAGATAAAGTGGCGGAAATTCACGATACCCGCTCTGCGGAGGAGGCTGTAAAGATGGCTGCCTCCATTGCCAAGAAAGGTGATACCGTTCTACTATCGCCCAGCTGTGCGAGTTTCGACCTATTTCATAATTATGAGGACAGAGGCAGACAGTTTAAGGCTGCCGTAAAAAATCTTTAGGAGGAGATGGGCAGATTGAGAATAAGACTCAAGGGGGACAAGATCATCTGGATACTTGTGCTTTGTCTGGCAATTATTTCATTGCTTGCGGTATTCTCTTCCAGCACCTATCTGGCCAATAAGGAGGGCGTTAGTAAACTTCATATACTACAGGAGCAACTCATGTCGGTATCCATCGGTTTTGGCACTCTTCTTATCTGCTATCTGATACCGATGAGATTTTACCGTTTTTTAGCCTTTCCTCTATTTGGAATAACGGTTTTGATGCTTATACTGCTTTTCATAACACCTGACGTACGCAACGAGGCAGCCAGAGGCATACGGCTTTTCGGCAGAACAATCCAAGTTTTTGAATTTGCGAAGGTAGGTTTGATACTATATATAGCAAAAGCACTAGAATACTGGGAAAACTCTTTAACCACATATAAGGAGTTCCTTATAAAGATCTTACTTCCTATAGTAGCAGTCTGCCTTATGGTCATGGTCAACAGTGTTTCGTCAGCGCTGTTGTTTGGTGTAATCAGTATATTGTTGCTATTCTTCATGAATGTCAACATCAAACATCTGGGCATAACCGCAGGCATAGGTGTATTAGTGCTGCTATTGCTATTCGGTGTTTACTTTCTAATTTACAGCGACAAGAAAACCGGTGAGGGTGAAAAACCGGGTTATGTAGCCAAATTCTTCAATCGCTTCGGCACGGCAACCAATCGTGTTACCAGTTTTTTAAATGAAAAAAAGGAACTGGAAGAGACGAATAAGGGGCAGACAACCTTGGAAAAGCAGAGGGAATTGGATGGTAAACGTCAAGCCCTAAATGCCAAAATTGCTATTCACGAAGGTGGAATCTTCGGGAAAGGTCCGGGCAAGAGTACTCAAAGATATTCACTATCAATGGCCTTTTCTGATTTCATATATGCCTTTATAGTGGAAGAATATGGGATGATGGGAGGTATTTTTGTCATAATGATCTATCTGATATTTCTCTTCAGGTGCATCACTATAGGATTTAGATGTGAAACCATCTTTTCAGGGGCACTGGTCTTGGGTCTGGCATTTCTCATAGCCACCCAGGCCTTCTTGCACATAATGGTGAATGTGGATCTTTTGCCCGTTACGGGGCACACATTGCCCCTGATAAGTCATGGAGGCACTGCATATATGGTACTGAGTGGCGCATTCGGAATAATCCTCTCCGTCAGCAAACAGCTGGACAAACAGGATGAAATCAAACGCAAAGAACTTGAAGAAGAGGCAAAAGAAAAAGAATCGGAAATAATGTATTCGGAGGATTACGTATTATGAGTAATGGCAAACCAAGAATAATCATTAGTGGCGGAGGTACGGGAGGACATATCTTTCCTGCTCTCTCCATAGCAGGGGCCCTACGTGAGATAGTGCCTGAGGCCGAAATACTTTTTGTAGGGGCTGAGGGAAGGATGGAGATGGAGAGAGTGCCCCAGGCCGGATATGAGATAAAAGGGCTGCCCGTGGCAGGACTTCAGCGCAAACTCTCTCTTGCCAATTTTGCATTACCTTTCAAAATAGTCAGGAGCCTTTCCATGGCAAAGAAAATCATCAGGGAGTTTAAGCCTGATGTAGCGGTTGGAGTAGGTGGATATGCCAGCGCACCATTGCTCTGGAGCGCATCCGGAATGAGAATCCCCTGCCTTATACAGGAACAAAACTCCTATGCGGGATTGACCAACAGGATTCTATCCAAGAAGGTGGAAAAAATTTGCGTAGCCTATAGTGGAATGGAGAAGTTTTTCCCTTCGGAAAAAATTATACTTACGGGAAATCCCATCAGAAAGGAGATAAAACCATCTACGGCGGCTGAAAGAGAGGAGGGGTACGATTTCTACGGGCTTAATCAGGATAAAAAAACCATCTTTGTAGTTGGTGGCAGCCTGGGCAGCGGAACTCTCAACAAGGCAATGAAGAAATGGGTGGCTGAAAAGGGTGCAAATGCAGACTATCAGGTAATATGGCAAAATGGGAAGTATTATAGCTCCGATATTACCAAATACATGAAAAAAAGGGAACTGCCCCATGTAAAGCATTTTGATTTCATTCGAAGAATGGATCTGGCCTATGCTGTGGCCGATGTGGTTATTTCCCGCGCAGGGGCCGGCACTATCTCCGAACTCTGCGTTGCCGGCAAAGCCACCATATTCGTCCCGTCACCAAATGTGACGGAAGATCACCAGACACACAATGCCATGGCTTTGGTAGAAAAAGAGGCTGCGCTGATGGTTAGAGATGATATGGCTGAAGAGGAATTGATGGATACTGCCGAAAAACTTCTCTCAGATAGCGAAAAAATCCGCAAACTGGAAAAGAATGTGCTAAAACTGGGACGCAAGGGAGCTGCAGAAGCGATTGCAACAGAGGTACTCTCCCTCATAAAATAAGAGATGAAAATGGGAAAAAAATATAAAAACTACTACTTCATAGGGATTGGTGGCATTGGCATGAGTGCCATTGCACGCTACTTCCATCGTACAGGTCACAGAGTTTCCGGTTACGACAGGACTCCCTCCGCACTCACCGCAAAACTCGAGAAAGAGGGCATTGCCGTACATTATGAGGATGATATTAGTGCCATTCCGGCAGACAAAGAGAATACCTTTGTCATCTATACCCCGGCCGTTCCGGCAGATATGGACGAACTTAAATATGTGAAGGAGCAGGGATACACTTTGTACAAGAGGTCCCAGGCATTGGGTGAGATTGCTCGCGGGCAGAAGTGTCTGGCAGTAGCCGGAACACATGGTAAAACCACCACCAGTACTCTACTGGCCCATATTCTTACAGACTCCGGAGAGGGTTGCAACGCTTTTTTGGGTGGTATTTCCCGCAATTATGACTCCAATCTGCTAATGAGTTCCAACCAGGTGCTGGTGGCAGAGGCCGACGAGTTTGATAGATCCTTCCTACAATTATACCCCGATATTGCGGTGATCACCTCAGCCGATGCCGACCATTTGGATATCTACTCAGACCACAGTCATGTGCGGGAGGCATTCTCCCAATTTGCTTCCCAGGTCAAGAGTGATGGATTCCTTGTGCTTAAGAAAGGAGTGAAAATCTCACTGAAGGGAGTAAGCGCAAAGATTTTAAGCTACTCATACGACTCTCCTGCTGACTTTTACGCATCGGACATTGTGCCTCTCGACGGTGGTTTCTATGATTTTACACTCAATACTCCCGAAGGAAAGATAGAGCACTGCACATTGGGCATACGGGGGTGGGTAAATGTAGAGAATGCTGTGGCTGCCTCTGCAATTGCTCTCATACACGGCACGCCTCCCGAAAAACTTAAAAAAGCGCTAGCAAGCTTTAAAGGGGTGGGCAGAAGATTTGATATCCGCATAAATACTCCGCAGTATGCCTATGTTGACGATTACGCGCATCACCCCAATGAATTACGCCATGCCATCAGTTCTTTGAGAGGTATTTTTAAGGGAAGGAGGCTGTGCGGCATATTCCAGCCCCATCTCTATTCTCGTACAAGGGATTTCGTTGATGAATTTGCAGATGCGTTAGGGGGACTGGATGAGCTGATATTACTACATATATATCCTGCCAGGGAGCTTCCGATAGAAGGGGTGACCTCTAAGATTATCTTTGATAAGGTAAAACTTGAAAACAAGATACTCATAGGTAAGGATGAATTGATGGAGACTATCCGTAAAAGAGATTTTGACTGCTTGATAACCTTTGGAGCGGGAGACATTGACAGATTTGTATTGCCCATAGAGGAAGAATTAAAGGCAAGAATAAAGAAATGAGAGTTAAAAAGATATTGCTGGTGGTACTGATATCCCTTCTATTTCTGGGAGTGGTAGTGCCATACTTTTATTTTGTAGCTGAAATGGAGAAAGCGGCCATAGCAGAGACGAGATGCAGCGGTATCAATGTAAATTTTATAGATTCCCTTAAGGTAAATCTTATCAGCAGAGAAGAGATTATTTCCCTGGTGGAACAGGCAGAGAAGGTGATGGGTACAAATTATGAAAAAGTTAACCTTAAGCGTATCGAAACTTTGCTGGACAACAGAGGCGAGATATTAAAGTCCGAGGTCTATTTTTCCTCCCCCACTATTCTAAGTATAGATATAGTCCAGAGGAAACCTGTTGTAAGGTTTGAAAATGAGACTGAAGGCTATTATGCGGATGGTAGCGGTTTTCTGTTCCCCTTGCTAAATAGCTACAATGTGCCTATTGTTACGGGTGATATACCTCTGCGTCTGGGCAGAGAGTATATGGGCATTCCCGAAGGGGAAGAGAGTGAATGGGTAAACGGTATTATTCGCCTGACTGACTATATCAGCAGTAATGAGTACTGGAATAAAAACATTGAGCAGATATATATTGAAAATGGGGATATCTGTATTGTTTCACATGTAAGCCATCATAAAATCATATTCGGCAACTTCCGTAATATAGATGCTAAATTTAAAAAATTGGCGACATTCTATAAAACAATTGCTCCGTCAGAGGGATGGAATACTTATGATGTCGTCAATCTCAAATACAACAAACAGATTATTTGCAAATAAAAAGATATATGAGCAATTTTATTACAGCTATAGACTTCGGATCATCTAAAGTTGCCGTGGCAGTAGGCACCAAGAGTGCCGATGGCATAAAGGTGGTCTCTTTTCACAGTCATCCCCTTCCTAACGGCATAAAAAACGGGGAGATAATAAATGAGGGCAGGGTTATCGAAGCCCTCAAAGCGGCACTTGGTGCTGCATCATCCGATATTGGAGAAGAGATCAATAAGGCCGTGATCAATATAAGCGGAAAAATTCTCTTCCGTAAGGAGATAGAAAGCACAATCATCAGGAATTTAAGCAGCAAATATGTTTCCGCTGAAGAACTGGAAGGTTACCGCCGTGAGCGTTATAAATATTCCGTAGACGAAGGGGATATGATTTATGCAGTCCTCCCTCAGAAATACGATATCGATGATCTGATAGGATACCAACAACATGAAATCATAGGAACCTCGGGAAAGAACCTTAAGGCTTACTACAAAATCTTCTACGGCAAAGCAGCATTGCTCTCCAGATGCAAAAAGGTACTCTCTGCATGTGGTGTAGAGATATCCAAAATCGTACTCTCGCCCATTGCCTCCGCCAGAGCGGTGCTAACTGAAGCGGAGATGGAAAACGGAGTGATGCTGGTGGATATTGGACGAGGACTTACACAGATTGCAGTTGTAAGAAAAGGCATTGTAACCGATGTGCGAATCATCCCCTTTGGAGGAGAGTCAATTACGGTAGATATACAGAACGTAACCTCGATAAGTCCCAAATGGGCCGAATTAATCAAGCTGAAACATGGATGCTGTGTTGAAGAGTTTACTCCCGAGGACAAAAAACTGGTACTACGGGGCAATGACGGCATAATAGAGGATGAAGTGTCCCTTATAGGACTCACCCGCATTATCGAAGCGCGCACCAGTGAAATTCTGGAAGCGATCAAGTATATAAAGGAAGAGAATGAATCGCAAGGAAAACTCTCGGCCGGAGTTGTTATAACCGGCGGTACCTGCTATCTGGAAGGTTTTCTGGACCTTGCAAAGGTTTTTCTGGGCAAAAAAACGCGTCTTGCTGCACCCAGAGGCTGTATAACTATAGATTCGCATGAGAAAGCACAAGATACCTTCTCTTCCACTGTCGTAGGACTTCTTCTGGAGGGTTTTTCCAACATACTCACCTATTCAGAGAATGACAAAGTAAAAGTTAGTGAGATTGAAGCTGAAGCTGATATTAAAGCAGAGACATTCGAAGAAAAAGGGCAAAAGGAATCTGGTGAGCGGAAAGGAGGCGGTAACAAGAGTCAGAAAAGAGGATTGGGAACCCTATTTGAAGGAATTTTTGGTGAAAACAATGACAATTGCTGATTATGGAAGAGATATTAATACCAACCAATTGGCCCAAGGGCTCGAACAACATCCTAAAGGTTATAGGTGTTGGAGGTGGCGGCAGCAATGCCGTACAATATATGTATTCACAACAGATAGAGCAGGTAGATTTTGTGGTATGCAATACCGACAGACAGGCTCTATATGGAAGCACTGTACCTGTAAAACTGCAAATCGGAGGAATTTTAACTAAAGGTCTGGGAGCCGGACAAGATGCTACCATAGGCAGAAAATCGGCACTTGAATCCAGAGAGGCAATCGAAGAACACCTGGGTGAAAATACTCAAATGCTATTTATAGCAGCCGGTATGGGAGGCGGTACAGGCACGGGAGCAGCTCCCGTCATAGCTGAAATCGCCAGGACTAAAGGCATACTGACAGTCGGGGTGGTTACTCTTCCGGCACGTTTTCTCGGCAACGAAGTACTATTCAGAGCTATCGAGGGAGTTAGGGAGCTCTACAGACATGTGGATAGTCTCCTTATCATTGACAATGAAAAACTCTTTGACATATATGCTGATCTGGACATTCTGACACTCCTTCCCAAAGCAGATGAGGTGTTGGCCATTGCAGTCAGAAGCATAGCCGAAATCATCACTGTCCGAGGCAAAATCAATATGGACTTTGCCGACGTCAAGAAAATAATGCAGAACAGCAATGTCTCCTTAATGGGAATAGGCATCGCTTCCGGCAAAGATAGGGTCAGTAAAGCTGTTGAAATGGCGCTCACCTCTCCCCTGCTCAACCAGTTAGACCTGAAAACTGCAAAAAGGGCTCTGGTCAACATCACCACATCCAGCGGGGAACATGTTATACACGGCAGTGAGGTTACGGCTCTTATGGAGTACATTAAGGAGCTCACCAATCCCGAACTCAATTCCAAGATGGGGCTTGTGCAGAATGATGACATGGGAGAGAATATCGGAGTGACTATCATCGCTACCGGATTTGAGATGACGCAATTGCCAATCATCAGCGAAGATGCACTCAAAAATAACAGAATCGAGGTAAAATATGATTTGGCAAATAACAAAAGAGGCGTACCTTTGTGCCCCGATATTGAATCTCAAATCACAAAGAAGGAGATGGTAATAGGTATACCTGCACTCATTACGGATGATCCCCAGACTATCAGCGAACTTGAGTCTGAGCCCGCTTTAACCAGACGGGAAATGATGTTGCAAAAACAGAAACTAAAACAGAGCGATTAATGAAGTTAAGAAGAGTACGCTTCGCGCCGAGTCCTACCGGACCGCTTCACATGGGCGGTGTCAGGACTGCTTTATACAACTATCTGTATGCTAAGCAGGCAGGTGGCAAATTCATATTGAGAATTGAAGATACAGACTCCCAGAGGTTTGTACCAGGCTCCGAAGAGTATGTGATAGAATCGCTCAGCTGGTGCGGCATCATGCCTGACGAAGGTGTGGATAAAGATGGAAAGATAGTGGAAACACCAAGTGCGGAACATCCTTTCGCACCTTACAGACAATCCCAGCGCAAGCATATCTATCGCAAATATGCAGAACAACTGGTAGCCGGTGGAAATGCTTATTACGCATTTGACACCCCGCAAGAACTTGAGGAACTCAGGAAAAAGGCTGAAGCAGATAAGAGCAGTTTCATATACAACCATAGCTCCCGCACATCGCTTAAAAACTCGCTTACCCTTCCTGCTGAAGAAGTAGAACGTCGTCTTGCTGAGGAGAGCGGATGGACCATACGATTCAAAATTCCTGAAAACAGAGTGGTAAAGATGAATGACCTTATAAGGGGCCATATCGAGGTAAACACCTCAACTTTGGATGACAAGGTACTCTGGAAAAGAGCTGATGAACTCCCCACCTACCACCTTGCCAACATTGTTGACGATCATCTCATGGAGATTACAGAGGTTATCCGGGGTGAGGAGTGGCTACCCTCGCTCCCTCTCCACTACTTGCTCTACGAAGCTTTCGGATGGGAAGAGAGCCGGCCACAATTTGCGCACCTGTCACTATTGCTTAAGCCCGACGGCAAAGGAAAACTTAGCAAAAGGGATGGCGACAGATTGGGATTTCCCGTATTCCCGCTGCAGTGGGTCAACAGCGATGGGGAAATTTCTCGTGGCTACCGTGAAGATGGCTATTTCCCGGAGGCATTTGTCAATCTCCTGGCCTTTCTGGGGTGGAATCCCGGTACTGAACAGGAAATTTTTACTCTGGACGAATTGACGGAGGTCTTTTCACTGGAAAGAGTGGTGAAATCCGGCGCAAGATTCAACCCCGATAAAGCTAAATGGTACAATCAGGAATATCTGCGTAGAAAAAGTACTCAGGAACTTGTAAAGGCTTTCAGGGCGGTTGAGGGAGAGCGTCTGGCTGCATTTGACGACAAGTATGTAGGTGCAGCGGTGGAACTCATTAGAGAAAGGGCCTATTTTGTGCATGAGTTCCGGACTCTTTGCGATTTCATTTTTGAAGCACCAAAGGAGTATGACCCTGCAGGAGTAAACAAGTTCTGGAAAGAGGATATCAAAGAGATTATGCTGCAAGTTGCAAAATTTTTAGAGGGTTTGGCACCCTTTGACAAGAGCGAAATAGAGGAAAAACTTCAGAATCTCATTACCACAAGCAGTTGGGGTATGGGTACGGTGATGAATACCCTGCGACTCATACTTGTAGGTAGAAGTTCCGGCCCCGGGGTGGCGGATATCATGGCGATTCTTGGTAAAAAAGAGGTTTTGCAAAGGATTAATAACGCAATAGCCCGGTTGGGTTAACGATACTATATAAGAATATGGCAACTATTGGAATGGCGTCTGACCACGCCGGTTTTGAACTCAAGGAGTTCCTTAAACCTTATATCAAATCAATGGGATACGATATTATGGATTTCGGCACCCATTCTACCGATAGCATGGACTATCCGGACACGGCACATCCCCTTGCAGAAGCTCTGGAATCCGGAAAAGTGGATTGGGGTATAGCCATGTGTGGCTCCGGCAACGGCATTTCAATGACCCTTAACAAGCATCAAGGGGTAAGGGCAGCCCTTTGCTGGAATCCCGAACTCGGCGCTCTCTCACGGCAGCACAATGATGCAAATGTCCTTGCGCTTCCTGCCAGATTTATCTCGCATGAGCTTGCCCTGGAGATTGTCAGGAGTTTTTTATCCGCAGAATTTGAAGGTGGCCGGCATAGACGCAGGGTGGAGAAAATTGCAGTAAGCAAATAGATATGGCATTTTTCATACTGAAAGGATGCAATATAGAAGATGAATCACTCTCCGGATTTTTTGAAGAGCACCTTGCTCCTTCTATAGACGAATATCCGGAAGGCATAGTAATTCCTATTGACAAGCCCTACAGGTGGAGTTCTGCCGATGTGGTAAGAAGGATTAAATTCCAAATCCAGAAACATTTCAAACAGAAAAAAATAAAAGTAGGCCATGCCGGCACACTTGATCCCCTGGCAACTGGTCTGCTAATCGTATGCGTAGGCAAAGCCACCAAGATAGCTGAAGAACTTCAGTCTCACGAAAAGGAGTATGTTGCCACTATAGAGTTTGGTGCAACTACCCCCTCTTTTGACCTTGAACAGGAAATTGACAACTACTATCCCTTCGAACACATTACCAAAGAGAAGGTTGCCGAAGCGCTAAAGGATTTTATTGGAGAACAACTACAGGTGCCGCCTCTTTTTTCCGCAAAGATTATCGATGGATTGCGTGCTTACGAATATGCTCGTCTAGGCGAAGAGGTGAAGCTACGCAAATCCCTAATCAACATCACGGAGATAGAACTGCTCTCGTTCAGGGAGGCCTCCGTAGGGGATTCAAAGTTGGAAGAAAACGAAGAAGAAAGTATCCGGGAGTCATCTCCGGGCGGGAAATATTTCTATCATCATTCAAGTGAAAAGAGTGACGGGAGCCGTCCAAGCGCTACAATCAGAGTGCGTTGCAGCAAAGGGACTTATATGCGTTCCCTCGCCCGTGACCTCGGTTGCGCTCTCGGAAGTGGAGGCTATCTGACAGCCCTTCGCAGGACCGCCTCAGGATTTTTTTCACTAAATAATTGACTTTTTGAAACTTTTTGGTTTTTTATTCGTATAAGAGAGTGTTTTTTGTACATTTTTCTTAAACAATGAAATTATCGCAATTTTACTTTGAGCTTCCTGAAGAAATGATTGCCAAATATCCGGCAGATTTCCGGGACGAATCACGTCTTATGGTACTTAACAAAGAGACCGGAGAGATTGAGCACAAGATTTTCAAGGATATTATTGATTACTGCAATCCTCACGATCTTTTCGTGTTCAACGACGCCAAGGTCTTCCCTGCACGCCTCTACGGCAACAAGGAAAAAACAGGCGCCGAGATAGAGGTTTTCCTTCTCAGAGAACTCAACAAAGACCAGCGTTTATGGGATGTGCTGGTAGATCCTGCAAGGAAAATACGCATCGGCAACAAGCTCTATTTTGGAGAAAATGATGCCCTTGTGGCTGAAGTCATTGACAACACAACATCCAGAGGCCGTACATTGAGATTCCTCTTTGACGGCACATACGAAGAGTTCAAACAGACACTCTTGCAGCTTGGGGAGTTGCCCATTCCAAAATGGATACGCACAAGAGCCGAAGAGTGCGATACCGAGCGTTTCCAAACCATCTACGCAAAGAAAGAAGGTGCTGTAGCCTGTCCTGCCGCCGGTCTCCATTTCAGCAAGATTCTTTTCAAAAAGATGGAACTCAAGGATGTTGACACCACTTTCCTTACTCTCTATATGAGCAACGCCCATTTCCACAATGTGGATGTAGAAGATCTTTCGAAACACAAAATGGACTCCGAGAAGGTGGTCATCTCCGAAGAAACAGCGGCTAAGGTCAATAAGGCAAAAGCTAATGGCAACAAGGTATTTGCAGTAGGTATTACCACCGTACGCGCACTCGAAACCTATGTTACCACTCAAAACGAGATCAAAGAGCTGGACACCTGGACAAACAGGTTCATATTCCCTCCCTACAAATTTTCGATTCCTGACGCGATAGTCACCAACTTCCATCTCCCCTCATCCACAATGCTGATGAATGCTGCTGCATTCGGAGGTTATGACAATGTGATGAATGCCTACAAGGTTGCGATGGAAGAGGGGTACCGCTTTGGTACTTATGGGGATGCGATGCTGATTATCTAAAATTGTCTTTTAAGCACCTCAAATTGAATCATACTCCATAATTTAGCAACAAAAAAGCTGTTATGGAGTATGATTTTTACATTTATGCAGCAGCATTAAGTAAACTTTTTGCCTACAAGCCGGCTGTTGCTCTCCAACTCATAGAAAGGGTCGGCGAGATTGGCGCAATATTTAAACTCAACAAAAAAGAACTCGGTGAGGTACTCCCCTTTGATAAGGAAATAGTTGCGGCTCTTACCGCCCCGGCACTCCTTGATTGGGCTCAGAAAGAGATAGACTGGGCACGCGCTAACGGAGTGCAAACACTCTACATAACCGATCAGCGCTACCCTTATAGGCTGAGAGAGTGTTATGATGCCCCTATCCTGCTCTATTATAAGGGAAATGCGGACCTTAACGCACGCAGGGTAATCTCTGTAGTAGGCACGCGCAAGGCCTCATACTACGGAAAGAGCAGTTGCAGGAAGGTGATCGAAGAACTCGCCTCAACCGGCAAACCCTTGGTGATAAGCGGGCTAGCATATGGTATAGATGCAACGGCGCATCGCGCAGCAATGGAGTACGGACTTCCTACCATAGGTGTTATGGCCACCGGTATAGACACCATCTATCCCCCGCAGCATAGGGCCCTGGCGGAAGAGATGCTGGAAAAGGGAGGCATAATCACCGATTTCTACCGGGGCAGCCAGAGCATAAAGGTCAATTTCATCAAGAGGAACCGAATCATCGCAGGTATGGCGGATGCCGTACTGCTTGGGGAGTGTTACTCCAAAGGTGGCGGACTTATAACTACCTCCCTTGCATCTTCTTACTCACGCGAAGTATTTGCAATACCCGGACGCATCGGAGACGATTCCTTTGAGGGGTGTAATACCCTAATTGAAAGGGAGAGTGCGAGAATAGTCACCAATCCCGGTACAATCAGCACATCGATGGGATGGAGAGAGAGGAGACTACGTCCAAAAACCTCTGCGGGCGATCTATTCTATGGAATTACGAGCAGTAACTCGCGTGCAATACTCAGTGCACTTAAAGAAAGAGATTTTCTGACGGCAGAAGAAATTGAGGAACGCACAGGCATTTCACTTCGTGAACTCTCTTCCGAACTCCTTCAACTCGAGATCATGGGGAAAATAGTGCAGATTATGGGAAACAAGTATTCTATTGCTTGATTATTTTCCATAACTTTGTAGTTTATGATGGAATTTATAGACACTCACGCACATCTATACGACGATGCATTCAGCGATGATATTCTGCAGGTGATCCAACGGATGGAGGAGGCCGGCGTGGTCCACTGCATACTTCCGGGGATAGACATCTCAGCATACGATGCGATGATTTTGCTCTCCGATAGCCGTCCGGACCTTTTCTCACCCTGCATCGGACTACATCCTACCTCCGTTGGTGAAGATTGGGAGAGGGAACTCGCTTTCGTCAAAGAGCATGCAAGTGAGCGCCGTTTCGCGGCCATCGGAGAAATAGGCATTGACAAATATTGGTCAACCGAATACCTCGGGCAGCAGATGAGGATTTTTGCCGAGCAACTGGAGCTTGCTGCCGAACTTGACCTACCGGTAATCATTCACTTGAGAAATTCCACCGAAGAGATATTCAAAGTATTCTCGGAGGTGAGAGGAATACCCCTCAAAGGTGTGTTCCATGCCTTTTCAGGAAGCTACGAAACTTATCAAAGGATTCTTCGGCATGGAGACTTCAAAATAGGTATCGGGGGTGTTTCAACCTACAAAAATGCAGGCCTTGCAGTCACACTTGAGAAGGTCTCAATCGATGATATTGTGCTGGAAACCGACTCTCCATGGCTCACTCCGGTCCCTTTCCGCGGCAAACGCAACGAAAGTTCTTACCTGATTCACATTGCAGCCAATATTGCCGCGATACAGGGCATTCCTATGGAAACTGTAGCTACCATCACCACAAATAACGCAAGAAAACTCTTTTCATTATGAGCCAATCTATACTTTTGATCTATACAGGAGGCACTATCGGAATGAAACAGGATCCGGAAACCCTGCTTCTCAAACCCTTCAACTTCGAACTTATTACCGAGGAGGTCCCCGAACTTAAAAAATTCGGTTACCGGATTGTCTCTCACTCCTTTAATCCGGTCATCGACTCGTCGGACGTAAGCATACCTTTCTGGCAGGAGCTTGCAACCCTTATTTATGACAACTACGACAAGTATGACGGGTTTGTAATACTACACGGTACGGACACAATGGCATACTCCGCGTCAGCACTGAGTTTCATGCTGGACAGACTTGACAAACCTGTAGTATTTACCGGAAGTCAGCTACCAATCGGAATGCTGCGCACGGATGGCAAGGAAAACCTTATCTCATCGATAGAACTGGCCGCTGCCATGGATAGTGACGGTCACGCCTTGGTACCGGAGGTGTGCATCTATTTTGACAGTTATCTCTACCGTGGCAATCGTACCACAAAATACAATGCTGAAAACTTCAAGGCATTTCGCTCAGCCAATTATCCGGTACTTGCAGAAGCCGGTATTCATATCAGATACTATAGGGAATATGTCCACTATCCTGAAAAATGGGGTGAAGGCTTACGCCTATATACCGAAATGGAGACCAATGTTGCAATCCTCAAGATTTTTCCGGGTATCACACCGGCTTATGTAGAGGCGGTACTTAACACAAAGGGGCTCAGGGCAGTGGTCCTCGAAAGTTTCGGCAGCGGAAATGCCCCCTCTATGGAGTGGTTCGGAAAATTATTGTCTGAAAGTGTCTCCAGGGGTGTGCTCATCGTCAATGTAACCCAGTGTCATGCCGGAAGTGTAGATATGTCGGCCTATGCCAATGGAGCCTTTCTCATGGAGTGCGGACTTATCAGCGGATATGATATGACCACCGAGGCGGCTGTTACCAAATTGTTCCATCTTTTGGGCAGGTTTTCTGATAATGAAGAGGTGAAATCGTATATGAAGAGGCCATTAAAAGGAGAATTTTCAAATAAATGAATTGTTATTAAAAAAAAATAACTAAATTGCGCGATATTTTACTAGTCGAAGAATATAACTTTAACAAATCGTTTAATAATCAATTAAAACAGAACTTATGAAAAAATTTTTCATGTTTTTGGCAGTTCTCGGCCTAATGACCGTATCTGCACAATTCCAGGTAGCTTATGCACAGGAAGAGACTCCTGAAGTTACTACAGAAGATGTTCAGGCAGCTCCTGAAGTTGATGAAGAAGAAATCGTTGACCCCTTTGCTGCAGGTGCGTCTGACCAGCCTATGCACCAGGCCCTCAAACAGAAATTCATCGAAGGTGGTGCCGGCTTTATGGCAACAATTCTGTTGTGTCTCATCTTCGGTCTTGCTATCGCTATTGAGAGAATCATCACACTGAGCCTTGCACAGACAGACACCAAGAAGCTTATTGCCAATGTAGATAAAGCTCTCAAAGAAGGTGGCGTTGAGAAGGCAAAAGACGTATGCCGCAATACCCGCGGTCCCGTTGCCAGCATTTTCTATCAGGGTCTCCTACGTGCTGATCAGGGTCTTGAAGCAGTTGAAAAATCAGTTACCTCATACGGTTCCGTACAGATGGGTCAGCTTGAAAGCGGTCTTTCATGGATTACCCTCTTTATCGCTATTGCTCCGATGTTGGGCTTCATGGGTACAGTTATCGGTATGATCCAGGCATTTGACGCCATTGAGATCGCAGGTGACATCTCTCCGGCACTTGTAGCAGGAGGTATGAAGGTTGCTTTGATTACAACTGTAGGTGGTTTGATCGTTGCTATTATCCTCCAATTGTTCTACAACTATTTGATTGCGAAAGTTGACTCCATCGTAGTTCAGATGGAAGATGCTTCTATCTCTCTTGTTGACCTCCTGGTTAAACATCAGAAATAGTCCATATCCGGATCAATCAATAGTGTAAGACAATTATTAACAACGAATTAATCATCCAATTATGAAATATTTAAAGTATATCCAATACTTGCTGTTTGCTGTATCAATAGTATTGATCGGTGTTTTCTATGCGACTCAAACCGGGTCTATGGATGACAAAATACTTGACATCAATCTATTCTGGGCATACGCGCTTATAGGCATAGGAGCGGTACTTGCATTGATTTTCCCGCTTGCAAAAGCCTTTAAGACTAAGAAGGGTGTTATTACTTTTCTTATTCTGATAGCAGGCGCGGTGGTGGTAATTGGAGGTTGCTACCTGCTTGCTCCTGGAACTCCCATTGAGTTAAATAAGGAAGTCTCAGCAGCCACCTTCAAATTCACTGACACGGCATTGTATGTAACATATGTTTTTGTTGCGGCTTCAGTTATAGCACTTCTATGGAGTGCAGTTCGTAATTCATTTAAAAGGTAATCAAGATGGGAGCACCCAAAAAGACACCAGAAGTTAGTGGCGGTTCCATGGCAGACATCTCCTTCTTGATGTTGATATTCTTCTTGATGGTGAGTACCATGGATAAAGAGGAAGGTATATCGAGACGTCTCCCGGTTATGCCTCCCCCTGACATGAAGGTGGAGGACCAGAAGGTCAACCGTCGTAATATCATCCAGGTGAAGGTTAATGCACAAGATAGACTTTTTGCAGGAAATGAGATTATGGATATCACCCAACTCAAGAACAAGATCAAGGAGTTCATGACCAATCCTCAAAATGACCCCAATCTCCCGGATAAGGAGATGACATTCATAGAGGGATATGGTGACTGTCTCGTATCCAAAGGTGTGATTTCTCTGCAGAATGACCGAGGCACCAGCTACTCCAAGTATATTGAGGTACAGAATGAACTGATCCGTGCTATCAATGAGCTTCGTGATGAATGGTCTATGGCCAACTATGGCAGGAAATATTCCAGACTCAATGATGAGCAACAAGCCATTGTGCGCAAAGCTGTCCCTCAGAGTATCTCAGAGGCAGAACCCAAGGATGTAACCAAGAGAAGACGTTAAGGAGGATTTATTATGTCAAAATTTGTAAAAAAAGGTTCTGGAGACACTCCCAGTATCAGTACCGCATCTCTTCCCGATATCATATTCATGATTTTGATGTTCTTCATGGTATCCGTTAGTATGCGTCAGACTGACCGTAAGGTGACAGTATCCCTTCCCGGGGCTTCGGAAATTGCGAAACTGGAAAGAAAAGACCTTGCATCTTACATCTATATCGGTACGCCTACTCTCCAATATCAGAGTCTATATGGTACGGAGTCACAGATCCAGCTCAACGATACTTTTCGTAGCATCGAGGATATCCGTGACTTTATCGCAGCGGAGCGTGAGTCTATTAGCGAGGCTGATCGTCAATGGATGACAGTATCCATAAAAGCAGACGAAAACACCCGTATGGGTATTATCACAGACGTTAAGCAGGAGCTTCGTCGTTGTTCGGCCTTAAGAATAATGTATGGCGCACGTAAAGTTAGCGCTTACTAATAATTATCCAGTTTACTAGTAAAGGGTGGCCGAGTGTCACCCTTTCTTGTATGAAACATGAAGTAATGTAGAAAAATGAAAAAAATTTTAATTTTTATTCTTACCCTGCTTGTGGCCACATCCTGCAGTGAGAAGAAAGCCAAATATGTATTCTTGTTTATAGGGGATGGTATGGGATTCTCGCATGTGGCAGTAACGGAGGCCTTCAAAGCTGTTGAAAAGGGTGAAATAGGGAGCGAACCCCTTACCTTCTCACAATTCCCCGTAATGGGTATGGCCACCACTTACTCAGCCAGTAATTTCATTACATGCTCATCGGCTGCCGGGACAGCTCTTTCCGCTGGTACTAAAACACGTAACGGCATGCTTGGGGTAACTCCCGACACTACCGGCATTACTGCAATCTCATACAAATTTCACGATTTGGGGCGGAAAGTAGGTATTATCAGTAACGTAACGATTGATCACGCAACTCCCGGAGCATTCTATGCCCATAACCCCTCAAGGAGCGATTATTATGCAATAGCAAAGGAGTTGCCCGAAACAGGATTCGAGTTTTTCGGCGGAGGTGGTTTTGCCAAGCCATTGGGCAAAGAGGATTCAGAGCGCTCCATATATGAGATAGTGGCTGAAAAGGGCTACACCGTTTCTTATGGCATGGAGGATTATCTTGCGCAGAAAGAGAGTGCGGAAAAAATAATCATGCTCCAAGATAAAGGCAAGGAGAATAATATACTTCCATACATGAAAGATGTTAAGGAAGGCGATTTGACACTGGCTCAAGTGGTTGATGCGGCAATAAAATTTCTGGAGAACGAAAAGGGCTTTTTCATTATGGCCGAAGGGGGTAAAATCGATTGGGCAGCCCATTCAAACGACCTTGCCAATACCATTTTTGAAACACTCGATTTCGATGCCGCAGTAGAGGTAGCATATAAGTTTTATCAACAGCATCCCGATGAAACACTCATTGTTGTGACAGCAGATCACGAAACAGGTGGAATTACGCTTGGTAGTAAGACAGGATACAATTTTGATCTTACCATCATCAAAGAAATTTTCGATGATATCAAAAAAGGAGAGAACAAAGAAGAGGTTGAGAGCGGAGAGACTCCTGATGTCTTCAGCTACATGTCAGAAAAAGAGGTTATATCTTATGTGTCAGATAAAGCAAATATAGGCTGGACCACTATGTCGCATACAGGCGGTGCAGTACCGGTGTTTGCAATCGGAGCCGGAAGTTCGCTTTTCAGCGGGCGAATGGATAATACTGAAATACCCAAGAAAATCTGTGAAGCTGCCGGCATTAAATTCTGATTTCCTACTTTTGGTAGTTTGTCATTGATTGTCTAACTTTGTCATTTTGATTATCAGAATAGTAATGAAAAGAACTAAAGTTATTAAATTGCTTCAACAGGAGCCCGGTGGTGATGTACTTGTAAAAGGCTGGGTTAGGACCAAACGAGGCAACAAAAACGTGACATTCATAGCTCTCAATGACGGGTCCACCATCCACAACATACAGATTGTCTGCGACACGGAGGCTTTTGACGAAGCACTGCTCAAACAGGTTACGACAGGTGCCTGTATCGCCGTCAACGGAGAGCTTGTAGCATCCTTGGGCAGCGGACAAGCAGTTGAGATCCAGGCACGCCACATTGACCTCTTAGGTGCTGCCGACCCCGACATCTACCCGCTTCAGAAGAAGGGGCACAGTATGGAATTTTTGCGTGAGATAGCTCACCTGCGCCCTCGTACCAACACTTTCGGCGCCGTACTGCGAATCCGTCACGCAATGGCATTTGCAATCCACAAGTTTTTCAATGATAAAGGGTTTTTCTATCTCCACACCCCGATAATAACCAGCTCCGACTGTGAAGGTGCGGGCGAAATGTTCCATGTTACAACGCTTAATCTGGAAGATGTTCCCAAAAATGAAGATGGCAGTGTTAACTATGATGAGGACTTTTTTGGTAGACAGACATCTCTGACTGTAAGCGGGCAACTCGAAGGAGAACTTGGAGCTATGGCCCTGGGAGAAATTTATACCTTTGGTCCCACTTTTCGTGCTGAGAACTCCAATACTCCCCGCCACCTGGCCGAGTTCTGGATGATTGAGCCGGAAATGGCATTCTACGAGATAGAAGATAATATGGATCTTGCTGAAGAGTTCATCAAGTATCTTGTACAGTATGCTCTTGACAATTGCAGAGAGGACCTCAACTTCCTCAACAATATGATCGATAAGGAGCTTATTTCCCGTCTTGAAAGTGTTGTGAACACAAAATTCGTACGCCTCTCCTATACCGAGGGTGTAGAAATTCTGAAAAATTCAGGGGTGAAATTTGAATTTCCCGTAGCCTGGGGCATTGACCTCCAGAGTGAGCATGAGAGGTATCTTGTGGAGAAACACTTTAAGAAACCGGTTATCCTAACAAACTATCCCAAGGAGATAAAAGCTTTTTATATGAAGCTCAACGAGGATGGAAAGACAGTTAGGGCAATGGATGTGCTATTCCCCAAGATAGGTGAAATTATTGGAGGCTCTCAAAGGGAAGAATCTCTGGAAAAATTGGAAAAGAGAATAGCTGAACTCGATATGGATCATTCCAATCTATGGTGGTATATCGATACCCGCAGGTTTGGCACAGCTCCTCATAGCGGATTTGGACTTGGATTTGAAAGGCTTCTGCTCTTTGTAACCGGTATGGCCAATATCAGGGATGTCATTCCATTCCCCAGAACTCCAAAGAACGCGGAATTTTAACACAATAATATCATCATCATGCTCATCATCGGTATAGCCGGTGGCACCGGCTCAGGCAAGACCACAGTAGTTAAGAAAATCTCGGAGCGACTTCACAACAAGGTAGTTGTAATTCCCCAAGACTCCTATTACAAAGATCAAAGTCATCTGCCGATTGAGGAGCGCCAGGAGCTGAATTTTGACCATCCGGATGCTATCGACTTTGAACTGCTTGTACAGCAGCTCAAAGAGCTCAAGGAGGGAAAAATAATAGATCAACCAGTCTACTCCTACATAACCTGCTCCAGATCAGCTACAGAGACGGTAAAAGTAGGTCCTGCTCCCGTAATCATAGTAGAAGGTATCCTTATATTCACCTGTAAGGAACTACGGAAGCTGATGGACATTATGGTCTATGTTGATGCAGATGATGACGACCGTCTGATACGTGTTATTTCCAGGGATATCATGGAGAGAGGTAAAAGTGTGGAAAAGGTAATGGAGCGCTATCAAAAAACGGTTAAGCCTATGCACCTGCAATTTATAGCCCCCAGTAAACGCTACGCCGATATAATCGTACCTCAGGGTGGCCATAACAAGGTGGCAATTAACATACTAATTGCGACAATCGGGCAGGCGCTCGAAAACAACAACTAATGAGCGACGAATTCCATAAAAATAAAACCGGGAAGAGGGTCGGGTTGTACCTGACCCTTATTTTCCACCTTTCGGTGCTTATAGTGCTGTTGCTTGTATCGATCAATTCACTTGTAGCTCCCGAAGCTTCATTTGTGCTTGATTTTACCAAACAAGAACAGATTGAGCAGGAACAGAAAGCCATAGAGTTAAAGGAAGATATCAGTCGAGAATTGGACCAACTCCTTGCCACTCCCAGAGCGCAAATACGGAATGTGGTAGTGGATATAGGATCTCAACTCAGGGATGACCGCCATTCCAACCCAAATCGGATTTATGAAGAGGCACGCGAATTATAGGATAAATTGAATGCATCCAAGGAAGATGCATTGAAGCAGGAGTCATCTGAAACTGTCGACCTCACCCCTGAACCGGAAAATGAACAGAAGAAAAAAGAGGCAGCTCCCACCTATAAAGGTCCTTCCGTCATCTCCTACCGTCTTGAAGGACGTAAGGCACAGCATCTGCCTGTTCCAGCCTACAAAGGCTATGGATCGGGAGATGTCTTTGTTGAAATCGCAGTCAATCCGAGAGGACGGGTTATTGATGCACGCGTATTGGAAACTATTTCCAGCCCGGACAAATCACTTCACGACTTTGCCGTAGAGGCCGCCAAGCGTTCCCGCTTCACTGCCTCCGAAAGTGCCGGATCCCGCCAAACCGGCGAAATCGTTTATCGATTTATCGGACAATAAACCGCACTCTACATACTACACACTCTAAACTACTCTCCCAGAGCCCTTTTAACAACATTATCATTCTTCAGATAGATAGGATAGAATGCATCATCATCCATCGGAGTATATCTACCGATAACCGCTTTTACCTGTGTCATCATTATTTCTCCGGAAATCTCCCAATCTTTCTTGGAAGGGATGACACCATTAGCCGTTGTATATTCGATGAATTCTTTCTTTAGATCACGCTCAGCAAAAAAGGCATAAAGGGCATCCATATCTTTGATGCCTCTCATACGTGCACGATGCTTATCGCTAAATTGGTTAGCAAACTTAATAACCAAACTCTGTCGATTGCACTTTATCAGGTAATCGGAGATTCCTAGTGTGTCCAGAGGCACAAAAACATCCGGAATTATTCCTCCTCCACCATAGACTACCCTACCTCCGGGTGTGACATATTTGAGAGAATCATTCACCTTGATGCTATCCGCACTCATCATTTCTCCATGCTCATATCGCTCGATGATATCCATATCATATTTGTCGGAGTAGGGTTTCTGAATAGACCTTCCCGTAGGCGTATAGAATCGAGCCACTGTCAGGCGGATACCGGATCCATCCGAAAAATAGATCGGCTCCTGCACAAGACCCTTTCCAAATGAGCGCAAGCCATAAATAAGTGCTCTGTCGTTGTCTTGCATTGCTCCTGCAAAAATCTCACTGGAAGATGCGGAAGCTTCATTAATTAGGACCGCCAGCTCTATATCCTTACAACTGCCTTTACCATCCGCTATAAAATCCTGGCGCGGACGACTTTTACCCTCCATATAGACCACAATGTCTCCCTTCTCCAGAAATTCGTTGGAAAGCATCATCGCCTGATCAAAATACCCGCCCGTATTATCCCTCAAATCGAAAATAAGTCGCTTCATCCCCTTCTCACGAAGAGTTAGCGTAGCCTGGAGGAATTCGAAATAACTTGTCTTGGAAAATTTGGAGAGTTTAATGTATCCGGTGGTATCGTTGATCATAAATGCGACATCCAGGCTGTTAACCGGGATCATATCCCTGACAATGGTAAATGGTATAAGAGCTCCTTCTCCCTCCCTCTTGAGCTCCAGTTTTACCTTTGTACCCCTTGGTCCCCTCATCATAGAGACCATTGAGTCCTGCTTCATACCCACTCCGGCAATATTTTTGCCGTCAATCTTGACGATTCTATCTCCGCTGAGTAATCCCGCCTTTTCGGAAGGCCCACCGGAAATGACATTGGTAACTATTGCCGTATCATTGGGGACATTAAACTGGATACCTATACCATCAAACCCTCCTTGAAGTGCCTCATCGGCTTTTTCCAGATCTACAGGAGGCAGATATACCGAATGGGGGTCAAGTTCAGCCATGACTGCAGGAAGGAGTTTCTCCGTTACAGCCTTATGGTCTATATCGTCTACATAATCTTTGTCCACGCTATTTAGCACAAGCATCAGCTTAGCCCAATCTTCCTTTGTTGAATCCAGATCTACCACACCCTTTTTAGGAAGCCTCATAATCATTATGACCAACATCACAATGATTACAATCCATACCGATATCCTCAGTAGTCTCATAGTTTTGTCACTACTCATGATAAAGGGGATTACAGCTGTTGAACCTCAATGCCGGCCCTGCGGAGCAGATCGATACCATCAGTGATACGGTAATCTTCGTGATAGACCACTCTTTTGATGCCCGCCTGTATTATGAGTTTTGAGCATTCCAGACAGGGAGAAGCCGTCACATAGAGTGTCGCCCCTTCGCTGCTGTTACCGCTCTTGGCAACTTTTGTTATAGCATTTGCCTCGGCATGTAGGACATAAGGTTTGGTAGCACCGGTTTCATCTTCACACACATTTTCAAATCCTGAGGGGGTGCCATTATACCCATCTGATATTATCATTCTGTCCTTTACAATAAGGGCTCCCACCTGCTTGCGCTTGCAATAGGAATTTTTTGCCCAAACTTGAGCCATCTCGAGATAGCTCAAGTCAAATTTGTTTCGATTTTTATTATTCATCTAATTATTATTTCAGTTGCTTTCAGTAGGTGCACTATTTCTCTGGTAAATGAAGCGCTTGATACTGCGTTTTGGTGTTTTTTCAAATTCTTCAGGCACAATTTCTACTCCGGCCAATTTACAGTAGTTAGGAAGCTCTATATTGGCCATCTGGATACCTTCCTGGAGCTTTTCGAGAAGTTGTTCTTCCGAAAGTCCCTCCTCGTTTGCCTGATCAAAGTCGGGATAGATGAGCGCAATCAACAAGGATTTATCCTCAACTACAAGCGCCTCCACTACATAGGGCATGTTATTAAGGATACTCTCTATCTCCTCGGGATAGATATTCTGACCCGAAGGACCGAGAATCATGGTTTTGCTACGCCCTTTAAGGAAGAGATATCCCTCTGAGTCCATCACACCCATATCACCGGTCTTTAACCAACCGTTGGAGAGAACTTCATCAGTTGCCTCTTGATTTTTGTAATATCCAAGGAATACATTGTCGCCCCTTACATATATTTCTCCGGGAATATTTTTGGGATCTTTAGAGTCAATCTTAATTTCCATTCTGGGAGCAGCCTTTCCACAAGAGTAAAGTCTGGTCTTGTCCCATGGTGCGTATGCGATGATGGGAGCACATTCGGTCATGCCGTAACCAACTGTAAAAGGAAAGTTGATTCTTTTGAAAAATGCCTCGGCTTCGCGGTTAAGGGCGGCCCCGCCAATAATAACCTCTTTAAACTTGCCACCGAAAGCAGAGACTATGCTATTGAGTATCTTTTTCTGGATCATCTGATCTATTACGGGAAGATTCAGCAATAGTTTGATTCTATTCTTGCTTATGATGGGAGAAAGCATCTTCTTGTAAATTTTCTCGATGATCAGAGGAACAGCTATGATTATGTCCGGTTTGATAGTAGCCATAGCATCCAGGATGATATTAGGGCTGGGCAGCTTGGTAAGGAAGTGTACATGTCCTCCCACAGACATAATAAACATAAATTCGAACATCATCCCATACATGTGCGCCGTAGGAAGCATGGATACAAGATTGGAGGTATTGTTCAGTTGCGGATGTACGGCCTTTGCAAAAAGGATATTGGAGTGGAGAGACCTGTAAGGAAGCATTACTCCCTTTGAGAAACCAGTAGTACCGGAGGTATAGTTGATCATCGCGAGCTCATTGGGAGAGTCTTCATAATACTTGATGTTAGCCGGGGTGAAGCTATTTGGATATTTCTTACCGAACATCTCATTTAGATGCTCCCTGGCTTTAACGTATTTTTCATCCTTTGCATAAACGACGCTGACGTCATTCATTGAGAGTATTGCCTCCACTTCAGGCATCTCTGCGCTGTTGAGGTTCTCCCAGATTGAGTCTCCGACAATAAGAATTTTTGAGTCGGAGTGGTTGACCAGATTATGTATGTTTGCCGGTTTAAATTCGTGAAGAAGTGGTACAGGTACGGCTCCATAGGTAAGAGCAGCAAGAAAAGCCACTCCCCAATTGGACTGATTGCGGCCACAAATTGCAATTTTATCTCCTTTGACGATGTCGCAGCTCTCAAAGAATATATGCAGTTTTGCGATTCTTCGTGCCACGTCGCGATAGTTGAGAGTAAGACCTTTGTAGTCAGAGAGCGCAGGGTAATCCCAGTTCTTTTTAAAACTCTCTTCGAACAGTTTGTTTACAGATTTTTTCATTTGTTGAAATTATGTAAAGGCCTGCAGCTCGCAAAGGTGCGAGTAAAGACCATGGTTACTAATTAATGTATCGTGATCGCCCCGCTCTACTATTACTCCGTTTTGTAGTACTATTATCTCATCGGCATGGCGAATAGTAGAAAGACGGTGCGCAATAACAAGTGAAGTACGGTGTTTCATTAGGTTGGAAAGGGCATCCTGCACCACTCTCTCACTTTCGGTGTCAAGTGCGGAGGTCGCCTCATCGAGTATTAGGATCGGAGGATTTTTCAGCACGGCCCGCGCAATTGCTATTCTCTGTCTCTGACCTCCGGAAAGTTTGGAACCCCTATCTCCAATATTTGTTTGGTAGCCCTCTTCCGTTTGCAATATGAAGTCGTGCGCATTGGCGATTTTGGCCGCCTCCTCTATCTGCTCCTGCGAAATATTTTCCATTCCAAAAGAGATATTGTTGGCTATGGTATCATTGAATAGAATAGGCTCCTGAGTTACGATGCCCATCTGTGATATGAGATCCTCAAGCTTGTACTTTCGGATATCAATACCATCAAGCTCAATGGAGCCACCTGTAACATCCCAAAACCTTGGCAACAGATCTGCCATGGTGGATTTTCCGGCGCCTGAGGGACCCACGACTGCCACCATCTTCCCTTTAGGGATGGTAAAGGAGATATCCTTTAGTACCGGCTCATCCGTATAGCTGAATGAAACATTTTTAAACTCTATGGAGTGGTCAAATGAGGTAAGCGGCAAAGGATAGTCAGCTTCTATTATATCGGAGGGAGCATCCAGAATCTCAAAAATCCTATCTCCCGATACAAGCCCTTTCTGTACCGCTGCGAAGGAGTTTGCCATCGCTTTTGCGGGCTCCAGCACCTTCCAATAAAAGCCTATGTAGACTATAAATTGTGGCCATGTCATACCAAGGTTACCCTGGAAATTGAGCCATCCGCCATAAAAGAGTACCAGAGCAGCTATGGAAATACCGAGAAACTCCGAAGTAGGCGATGCCAGCTCCTGTCTGTTGGAGACCTGTCTGCTTACTTTGCGGTGACGCTCATTGTAGCGCTCAAAGCGATTCTCCACATATTTCTGAGCATTGAAAGCTTTAATAATCCTCGACCCTGAGATAGCCTCCTCATATTGGCTCAGGATCTGTCCCATCAAAGACTGCGTCTCCACCGATCCCCTGCGAAGATTGCGGGTTATACGAGTAACTATCAGCGCTGATATCGGCAGAGCTATTAAAGAGACTGCCGTCAGACGAGGCGACATGTAAAATAGCATGATTAGAAATCCTACCACTAGTATAGGCTCCCTGAACATCACGTGAAAACTGCTGGCAACGCTATTCTGCACTTCATTGACATCATTGGATATACTTGAAAGAATGTCTCCTTTTTTTCTATTGTTAAAATAGCCTATGTCTAGGGATGCAATCTTATTATAGAGGTCTTTTCTGACATTCTTCATCAGGTTGGTTTTCATACTTACCAGAATCCTCTGAGAAAGATATCTGCACAAATCAGAGAAGAAACAGGCTACGATCAGCGAAAGAGAAACAAACAGCAGAGCCCTGACCACCCCATCTGAAGCAGCTATTGAGGAGAGATAGTATGAAAAAAGAGCATTTACATACTGTATGGAAAAGGAAAACTCAGGCTTTGCAGCTATTTGTGGTATCGTATCGGATTCGAATAATACGGTCAGAAAGGGACCGAGAAGGGCATAATTTGCAATGCCGAATATTACCGAGAAGATCGACAAGGCCAGATAGCCGGGCCAGTACCTTCCCCATGGTTTCGCATACGCCAGTATTCTCTTGAATGTCTCCATCTACAACAGATGCCAAATAGTGTTATCTTACAAAGATATTAAAAAAAATACCAGAACTACAAATCCAAAAACAAATCAAACTTACCAAAAAACAAACGGGAAGAGCATTGCCTTCCCGTTTACAATTCTTTTAAGAATATCCTTTTTATTTCTCTTCTGCCGGAAGTACCCGGATGAGCTCAACTTTGAATTTCAAAGTCTCATTGGGGCCTATACTGGCACCTGCACCACGCTCTCCATATCCAAGTTCAGCGGGTATCCAGAGGGTAATTTCGCCACCCTCATCAACCAGTTGCAGACCTTCGGTCCAACCTTGAATGACATTTTGAAGACTAAAGGTTGCAGAATTGCCTCTTTCGTATGAAGAGTCGAAAACAGTACCGTCAATGAGAGTACCTTCGTAGTTGCACTCAACGGTGCTTTCAGCTGTGGGGAATACACCATTGCCGGCTCTCTCTATCTTGTACTGAAGGCCTGATTCTGTAGTTACCACACCTTCATTTTTGGCATTATTCTCGAGGAACTCCTTGCCTTTAGCAAGAGTCTCCTCACCCTTGATCCTCATACGATCCTCCATAAACTTGTTTATCACTTCGGAAAACTCGCCGCCAATACGGTTGGCTTCCTGCGGATCAATTTTACCCATGGCAAGAATATCCTTCATACCGGAAACTATAGAATTGAAATTCAAAGAACCAAAGTCATTCATTGAAATTACCATTCCGAAGTTCTGGCCGAGAGCATAGCTTACTGAGTCCACTTGAGCCTTTGTAATGCCAGCAGGCTGGCCTTCGTCGGAAGTCTTGGTGGAGCAAGAGATCATCATCATTGCTCCGATAACGCAAATAGCGCAAAATTTGATAGCTTTCATACTATTTTGATATTTATGATTATTGATTAGTGATTGTTTTACGAAAAATAATTCACAAAGATATTGAAAATTTCGCAACTAGCACTTTTATTGCACTTTTGGGGGGACAAAAATTTTACAATACGAAAATTATTGTTTAATTTAGTAGAATTATAAGGAAAACCTTTATATATGAAGATTACCTCAGAAGAACTGCACGCAAAACTGAAAGAATTTTTCGGCTTCAATTCGTTCAAAGGTGAACAGGAAGAGATTATAAAGCATCTGATAGCAGGCAATGACGCTTTTGTACTGATGCCTACAGGTGGCGGTAAATCTCTCTGTTACCAGCTTCCGGCTTTGTGTCTGGATGGTACTGCCATTGTCATTTCTCCGCTTATCGCACTTATGAAAAATCAGGTGGATGCCATACGCGGATTTATCCACAATCAGGAAGGGGTAGCTCATTTCCTCAATTCTTCTCTCAATAAAACACAAATCGCAGAGGTTAAGGAAGACCTTTTAAAAGGAATAACCAAACTGCTATATGTGGCTCCCGAATCTCTTACAAAAGAGGAGAACATTCAGTTTTTAAAACAGCTGAAAATCTCATTTTACGCCATAGACGAAGCCCACTGTATTTCTGAATGGGGACACGATTTCCGACCGGAATACCGCAAAATTCACGAAATAGTACAGGAAATCGGCGAAGCGCCGCTAATAGCGCTGACAGCTACCGCTACTCCTAAAGTTCAGTCAGATATCCAAAAGAATCTCTGCATGACGGAAGCTCGCGTCTTCAAATCCTCATTCAACCGCCCCAATCTCTATTATGAAATACGCGACAAGGCCAATCCAAAACGGGATATAGTCAAATTTATAAAAGAGAATGCCGGCAAGAGCGGTATCATCTACTGCCTGAGTCGTAAACGTGTCGAAGAGATAGCGGAGTTTCTAAATGTAAATGGTATCAAGGCTCTCCCCTATCATGCCGGCATGGACTCTAATACACGAAGTTACAATCAAGATATGTTCCTGATGGAGGAAGTGGATGTAATAGTTGCTACCATAGCTTTTGGAATGGGGATAGATAAGCCTGATGTGAGATTTGTCATCCATTACGACATTCCTAAAAGCCTGGAGGGCTATTACCAGGAGACGGGACGTGCAGGCAGGGATGATCAAGAGGGTCAATGCATAGCATTCTATAGTTACAAGGATATCCTGCGCCTCAAAAAATTCATGCAGGGCAAGCCAATTTCCGAGCAGGAGATTGGAAATCAGCTACTGATGGAGACAGTTGCTTATGCAGAATCCAATCAATGCCGGCGCAAGATTCTTCTCAACTACTTTGGAGAAAATTATCTTAAGGAGGGCTGCGGTAACTGCGACAACTGCCTCCATCCGAAGAAACATTTTGACGGTCAGGAGCAGATGCTTACCGTTATTGAACTCATCCTCTCCCTCAAGGAGTATTTTGTAGAAGAGCATCTGGCTAATATCCTCGCCGGTGAGAGCAACTCCAAGATCAATTCGTACAAGCATAATAAGCATGAACTTTTTGGCATCGGCAAGGAGGATGGAGTACGCTTCTGGGCAGCCATAATACGTCAGGGAGTAGTCCTGCAGCTATTGGACAAGGATATTGAGCGTTATGGTCTGATAAGTGTGACCGATAAGGGCAAAGCTTTTTACGAGTCACCTTACCCTCTCATGCTCACAGGAGCGAGGACATTTACGGAATACGATGATGACGACGATGACGAATTTGGTGGTACAGCCGGTCCTAGGGTCGCCGGTTCCGGAGGAGGCGATCCCGAACTTCTTGCAATTCTAAAGGATGTACGCAGAAGTGAATCAAAGAGGCTAAATCTTCCCCCTTGGATCATATTTACAGATCCCTCCCTTGATGACATCTCCATCCAATACCCTATCACAATTGAGGAACTCAAGAATTGTCAGGGAGTGGGCGAAGGAAAGGCACGCAAATATGGTAAACCATTTCTGGAAGTTATTGCCAAATATGTAGAGGAGAATGAGATCGAACGACCTGATGATTTTGTTGTACGTACGGTGGTCAACCGTTCCGCCAATAAGGTATATATAATAAAGTGTATTGACAGACGTCTGCCTTTTGAAGACATTGCTCGTGCCAGGGATATGGATATGGAAGAGCTTATGGATGAAATTGAGTCAATCGTAAGCTCAGGTACCAGGCTCAACATAGATTATTATATTCGCCAGACCATTGACGAAGACAAAATTGATGATATCTATAACTATTTCAGAGAGGAGGCCGTTTCTGATTCAGTCAATGATGCTTTGAAAGAGCTGGGTCCTGCCTATACGGAAGAAGAGGTAAGACTCGTAAGAATCAAGTTCGTATCGGAACTGGGCAACTGACTTCCGATTTCCAGCCACTTTATCTCCTCGTCACGACCCCAGTATGTAAGCTGGCGTTTGGCGTAGTGGCGGGTATTGCGTTTTATCAGCCTTACAGCCTCTTCCAGAGAACTATTTCCGTCCAAATAGTCAAATATTTCCTTGTATCCCACTGTCTTTAGTGCCGGCATATCTCGATATTGTACAAGGGAACGCACCTCTTCTACCAATCCGGCTTCCATCATCATATCAACCCGGCGATCTATACGATTGTAAAGCACTTCGCGCGGACGCCTCAGACCTATTTTGAGAATTTCAAACTCTCTTTTTCTTGTTCTGCCAGTCTTAAAGGAAGAAAATTTACGACCGGTACCAATAGTAACCTCCAGTGCTCTTATCACACGCTGTCCGTTGCTGATATCTATGGAATCGTAGGATTCGGGGTCAACTGTTTTCAACTCTTGTTGAAGAGACTCCACTCCCTCTCTCTTCAGGCGTGCAGTCAGAGATTTGCGCAACTCCTGATCCACTTTCGGGAAATCATCGAGCCCTTTGCAAAAAGCATCTATATAGAGTCCCGAACCTCCTGTCATAACGAGAGTATTATGGCTTCGGAAGAGCTCATCTACCAGTGCCAGAGCCTCAATTTCATATTTTCCGGCAGTGTAATATTGTTCTACCGAGTGTGAGTGGATGAAATGGTGTTTTACCCGGGAAAGTTGCTCCTGCGAGGGGACAGCGGTACCAATACTCATCTCTCTGAATAGTTGGCGAGAATCACAACTGATTATGGGAGACCCGAAATGGAGTGCCAGCTCTATGCTGTAATCTGTCTTCCCCACCGCCGTAGGGCCGAGCAATATAACGACTCGTCTCATTCGGAGAGATCTTCTGTATCCAATAACTCTTCCGGCTTTTCTAAAATTTCCTCCCTGTATTCCACGATATCTTCATAGCGTGATGAAAATTGATCCGGATTATGGCCCTTACCCTCCGAGTTGTGGGGATATGAGCGCATCGGTAGAAACTTAACCTCGTCAATGAACTCCAGACGAATATATCTGTCATCAGAGATGTCGTAAATATAGTTTAAAATAGGCTCACCCTTTTTTAGAGTATCTTCGAATGTTACACAATCCATGGTGCCGTCACCCGTATCAAACATTCCATACTCGCTGCTCAGATAACCTTCGGCATCACATCCCTCAAACATTACAACCTGGTCGGGAGCAAATTCCAAATCTGCAAGAATAAAGCTGTTAAAAGCAAAAAGAGTCATATTGGACTTTACCTCATATATCCTGTAGAAAACTTTGCTCTTCGGTATGGTAGCCCTATATCTGTAAATAATCATTGGCGATAAGTTTAGTATTGCAAAATTACTAAAAAAGCTATATTTTTACAATTCGGAATGAATTCATCATCAAAAGTTGTTAATGACTGCTACCTTAGCATCGCAGAACCCTCACAGGGCCTCTATAAGGAGAAGGGTAGCAAGTTTCTCGCTTTTGCATATCCCGTGGAACAAGAGGAGCAGGCAATGGAGATTGTAGCCGATCTCAAAAAAGAATATTTCGACGCAAGACACCATTGTTACGCTTACCGTATCGGACTTACCGGAGATAAATGGCGCATGAATGATGATGGAGAACCCTCTTCGTCAGCCGGCAGACCCATATATGGGCAACTTCTTTCCAATGAATTGAGTGATATCCTGGTGGTTGTGGTAAGGTATTTCGGAGGTATCAAACTCGGTGTTCCCGGCCTCATAAGAGCTTATAAGAGTGCAACCGCTGACGCAATTGCCAATGCTGAGATTATAGAGAAAATTGCCGTAGAGTTTTTCACCATAACCTTTGATTATCTCCAGATGAACGATGTTATGAAAGTGCTCAAAGAGATGAATATGACCACCATTTCACAGAGTTTTGACTTGACCTGTACTATGGAAGTAAGAGTGCGTCTGACACAGATTGAACAGTTTTACGAATCACTGAAAAACACACAGATATGCCGAAAAACCTAATTTCAATTCACGATTTCTCAAAAGAGGAGATTCTCCACATTGTGGAAATAGCCGCAGATTTTGAAAAGAATAAATCGCAGAATATCCTCAATGACAAGGTGGTTGCCTGCATTTTTTTCGAGCCGTCCACCAGGACTCGTCTCAGTTTTGAGACTGCGGCCAACCGCCTGGGAGCCCGCGTAATAGGCTTTGCTGATGCAGCCCATACCAGTATTGCCAAAGGAGAATCCCTTAAGGACACCATCAAGATGGTATCCAACTATGTTGACATCATCGTGATAAGGCATCCGCTCGAAGGAGCTGCCAGATATGCCTCCGAAGTCACACCCGTTCCCGTTATCAACGCAGGTGACGGTGCCAACCAGCATCCCACCCAGACTCTGCTCGACATCTATAGCATCAACAAGACTCAGGGACGCCTCGACGACCTTACAATCAATATGGTGGGTGACCTCAAATATGGACGCACCGTACACTCCTTGCTTCAGGCAATGTCCTACTTCTCACCCCACTTCTTCTTCACCTCACCGGATGAGCTAAAGATACCCCTCGAATACAAAAGATTTCTTGATAGAAAAGGAATATCCTATACAGAAACCAAACAACTCTCAGATCACCTTGATGACACGGATATCCTCTATATGACCAGAGTGCAGCAGGAGCGCTTCAACGACCCGATAGAGTATGAGAATGTAAAAAATGTCTTCCGTCTGGAGGCATCCATGCTCTCAAACGTTCGCAACAACCTTAAAATCCTTCACCCTCTCCCCAGAATCAATGAGATTGCCGCCGATGTGGATGACACTCCTTATGCATACTATTTCAAACAGGCCGAAAACGGAATGTACGTGAGAATGGCCATCATAGCATATTTATTGGGATACAGATAAACAGAGAATTATGGAACAGAAAGACAAACATTTGAAGGTCACAGCCATCAATAATGGCACCGTACTAGACCACATACCAGCCGAAAGCCTCTTCAAGGTAATAGACATCCTCAACCTCTCAAAGCGTCCCAACCAGATTACCATCGGCAGCAATCTGGATAGTCGCAGTATGGGTAAAAAGGGTATTATCAAAATTTCAGAGCATTTTTTCGAGGATGAGGAGATAGGCGAAATCGCCTTGATTGCACCAAATGCCACCATAAATATAATTCGCGACTATGAAGTAGTAGAAAAGAAAATAATATCAATTCCTGAAAGTTTCATCGGCATATTCAAATGCATGAATCCCATGTGTGTAACGAACCACCAGGATATCCCAACAAAATTTACAACAATAAGAGAAAGAAACGAGGTTTTGCTTCTCTGCCACTATTGTGAAAAGACCACCGATACCCGAAACTTAAAAATCGTAAGTAAAAAGTGATTTATTGCGAAATTATTATATCTTTGTAGGATATATAACAAATAAAATATAATCAAACATATGAAAAAAGTTCACAATTTCAACGCAGGCCCTTGCGTATTGCCTAAGCAGGCCATCGATGCTGCAATTGCTGCATTACAAGATTTTAAGGGTACAGGAATGCCTGTTATTTCAGTTTCACACCGCTCAAAGGAGTGGGAATCTGTCATGGATGAGTGCCGTGCACTCTGGAAAGAACTCCTCGACATTCCCGACGACTATGAAGTACTCTTCCTTGGCGGCGGTGCATCTCTACAGTTCCTCTACGTTGCAATGAACCTCCTCGAGAATAAAGCAGGCTATCTCGAGACGGGTGTATGGGCAAAGAAGGCTTTCAAAGAGGCTAAGAGCATCGGAAATGCCGTTTGCATCGCCTCTTCGGCTGACAAGACATATAGCTATATTCCCAAGGGATACGAGATACCTACCGACCTCGATTATTTCCATATCACCACCAACAACACCATCTACGGTACGGAGATAAGATATGATATGGATTGCCCGGTGAATCTTGTAGCCGACATGTCTTCCGATATCATGAGCCGTCCGGTTGACGTTTCCAAGTATGCCATCATATATGGCGGAGCACAGAAAAACGTTGGTCCCGCAGGTGTTGCTTTTGTAATTATACGCAAGGATATTCTCGGTAAGGTTTCAAGATTTTTACCCACAATGCTTGACTATAGGACCCATATCAATGACGGTTCAATGTTCAATACCCCTCCCGTATTCCCCATTTTTGTAATGACGGAGACTCTCAAATGGGTAAAGAGCATCGGTGGTCTAAAAGCAATGAATAAGATTAATGTTGAGAAAGCAAATCTTCTCTACAATGAAATCGACCGTAATTCCCTCTTTGTAGGTACTGCAGCCAAGGAAGACCGCTCCATCATGAACGTATGTTTCGTAATGGCTGAAGGCTATGAGTCCCTTCAGGATGAATTTATGGCATTTGCCAAAGAGAGAGGTATGGTTGGCATCAAGGGTCACCGCTCTGTAGGTGGCTTCCGCGCCTCTATCTACAACGCGTGTCCGAAAAAGTCCGTTCAGGCACTTGTTGATTGTATGCAGGAATTTGAAAAAATCCATAAAAAATAAGAAATATGAAAGTACTAGTAGCTACTGAGAAACCCTTTGCAAAAGTTGCCGTTGACGGCATACGCACTATTGTTGAAGAGGCAGGCCATGAGCTGGTACTCCTCGAGAAATACACCTCTACTGACCAATTTCTGAAAGCAGTTGCAGATGCTGACGCACTTATCGTACGTTCTGATCAAGTTACTGCCGAAGTAGTTGCCGCTGCACCAAAACTCAAAATTGTCGTACGCGCAGGAGCCGGATATGATAATCTGGACCTTGCAGCTTGCACTGCAAAAGGGATTGTTGCAATGAACACTCCCGGTCAAAACTCCAATGCTGTAGCCGAACTTGTGTTTGGTATGCTGATCTATCTGCAGCGCGCAGGCTTTTCAGGTGCATCAGGCACGGAACTCAAAGGGAAAAAATTGGGATTGCACGCCTTCGGTAATATTGGAAAAATTGTTGCCAACATAGCCAAAGGTTTTGGAATGGAAGTGTATGCCTTCTCGCCTTCGTTGGCACGTAATCCTAAACTGGGAGAGCAATATGGTGTTACAGCCATAACTTCACCTGAAGAGTTATATGACAAGAGCGATGTAGTTTCTCTGCATATGCCTGCTAACGACCAAACTAAAGGAAGTATCAATTATGATTTAATGAGTCGTTTACCCCAAAATGGCGTCATTATCAATACTGCACGAAAAGAGGTGATAAATGAAGCTGATTTGGTGCGTATTATGGAGGAACGTCCTAAGTTTAAGTACGGAACCGACATTATGCCCGGCAACCATGAGGAAATGGTTCAAAAGTTTGGTGTTCGTTATCTGGCATCTACTAAAAAATGTGGAGCTCAGACCGAAGAAGCTAATGTAAACGCCGGCCTCGCCGCCGCCAGTCAAATTTGTAAATTCTTCGCCACAGGCGACAGAACATTCCAACTCAACAAATAATTTCATCTGATAATATGGTAAAAGTAAAACCTTTTGCGGCTATCCGCCCTCCAAAAGCGATTGTTAAAGAAGTGGCAGCGCGCCCTTATGACGTGCTTAATTCGGTTGAGGCTAAAGCCGAAGCAGGAGAAAAGTCACTCCTACATATCACAAAACCGGAAATTGATTTCGACCCCATCATAGACGAGCATTCACAGCCCGCTTATGATAAGGCAGTTGAAAACTTCAAACTCTGGATGAAGAAAGGATGGCTTGTACAAGATGCTACTGAGAACTACTATGTATATGCCCAGACCATGGATGGACGTACCCAATACGGCCTCGTTGTCTGTGCCAATGTAGAGGACTACCTGACCGGGAAGATAAAGAAACATGAGCTTACCCGCAAGGATAAGGAGGAGGATCGTATGATCCACGTTCGCATCCAGAATGCTAATGTAGAGCCAGTATTCTTCACCTATCCCGACAATGATGAGATCAATGCTATCGTGGGCCGCTATGCTGCCGGTGAACCCGAGTATGATTTTGTTGCGGACGATGGTTTCGGACACCATTTGTGGATAATCAGCGACAAGAAAGATATCGCACGCATTACTGAGATTTTTGCCGGTATTCCCGCATTTTATGTGGCAGACGGTCACCACAGAACAGCAGCTGCTGCTCTTGTTGGAGAAGAGCTACGTCGCAAGAATCCCAACCATACGGGCGAAGAGGAGTACAACTACTTCATGGCTGTTGTATTCCCGGAAAGCCACCTCAAGATTATCGACTACAATCGCGTTGTGAAGGACCTCAACGGCATGACTCCAAAAGAGTTTATCGAAGCTCTTAAAGAGGATTTCGTAATTGAAAAGAAGGGTTCAGCGGAGCCTTACCGACCCTCCGGACTCCACAACTTCTCGATGTATCTTGAAGGCGAATGGTACTCGCTTACTGCAAAGCCCGGCAGATACGATGACAATGACCCTATCGGTGTTCTCGACGTTACAGTTTGTTCAAACCTCATTTTCGACAAGCTTCTCGACATAAAGGATCTACGCACCTGTACCAGAATTGACTTCGTGGGTGGTATCCGCGGTCTTGGCGAGTTGAAGAGAAGGGTGGATTCAGGAGAGATGGCAGCAGCCTTTGCTCTCTATCCGGTTTCCATGAGACAGCTGATCAACATATCTGACACAGGCAATATAATGCCTCCAAAGACTACCTGGTTTGAGCCTAAGCTCCGCAGCGGTCTGACGATCCACAAACTGGAAAAGTAAACTAAAAAACGGCCTCAGAGTGAGGCCGTTTTTTAGTTATGAGTATTGAGTAAGGAATTTTTAGTTAGTTGTGGGGGACAAAATCACTCTCCTTATAATCTATATAAAGTATACCTTTCAGATGATCTATTTCGTGCTGGAAAATTCTTGCCGTGAACCCCGAAATTGTATCGGTACGGGGTTCGAAAGTGATTTCATCATTGTATGAAACAACAATAGATGTAGAGCGGAGCACGGTATCACGTTGTCCGGGGACAGAAAGGCAACCCTCCCAGCCATATTTCTTTTCAGGGGAGTAGAAGGTTATCTCTGCGTTCGGATAAAATTCAAAGGGGGCCCCCTCTTTGTCAAATCTTACTACGGCGATAAGTTGTCTACTTATGCCGACTTGCGGTGCTGCTATTCCTACTCCCTGATTTTCAGGGTTAGTGACCGTACTAAGCATTCTATCTCTCAAAACACGGTATATGTCGGAAGCAACATCTTTTGCCGTCAGAGGGACGGCAACCTTACGTAAAAATTCTGCCTCTGTGGGCTCTTCAATAGTGTAGAGTGGCATTATGGCAGCGGAAGTGTCGGTGCCAATGAGTTGTTTTTCCCGTGCAGTAAAAGTCGTGCCGTCACTACAGGAAAAAAGTGTTGCAGCGGAAGCAATAGCCACTCCAACATAGATAATAATAGATGATAGTCTCATTTTAATAAAAAATTACCAGGCGAGAGCGCCTGCACCAAGAATAGCTGCATCGGACTCTTTGAGACCGGAACGAAGCACTTTAATTTTACCACCTTTCCAGATAGATAGAAGATTGGCTTCCATCGCCTCCACAAGGGGTTTCATAATAAGATCACCTGCCTCTGCAAGACCTCCGAAGAGGATGATTGCTTCAGGAGTGCTGAATGCAACGAAATCTGCAAAGGACTCGCCTAGCTTTTGACCGGTGAATTCAAACACCTTTTTTGCAATGGCATCTCCTGCGACAGCAGCATCGTAGACATCTTTAGAGGTTATGACTTCAAGAGAACGGAGTAATGAGGGTTCGTCACTCATATCTAGCCATTCACGCGCCGTGCGCGCAACTCCGATAGCTGAAGCGTAAGTCTCGAGACAACCCACCTTACCGCAGTTGCATTGGCGACCATTGTGCCTTACCGCAGTGGTGTGGCCCAATTCGCCGGCAAAGCCGTCATGTCCATAGACCATTTGGCCATTGACAACAATACCGCTGCCCACACCGGTCCCGAGAGTAATTTCTATGAAATTAGTCATACCCTTGGCATTGCCGTAGTGCATTTCCCCGATAGCAGCCGCATTTGCGTCATTTGTAACCGTCACGGGTTTACCGGTTTTTTTTGCAATATAGTCTCTCAAAGGCACAACACCTTTACCCCATGGAAGATTGGCTGCACCTTCAATGGTCCCTTGATAGTAATTGCCGTTGGGAGCACCGATACCGATACCTTCGATACTCTCCCAGTCGACCTGCTCTGAAATCTTCCTGATATTGGCGCAGAGATCATCCATGAATTTCTCCGCATCAGCCTCACCGTAGACCTTGGTGTCCATTCTGCTCCTGGCAAGAATATTGGCTCGTCTATCCACGATACCGATCATGGCCGACTGGCCTCCGATATCAACTCCTATCACATATTCTTTTGACATATTATCAATCATATTATTGTTAAATGATATTTATGCTGTTACAATGTCCGTATTTACATTTTTGTTGCCGAAAAGAGCATAGAATAGGATATATGCAAATCCTGCAACAACCACCCAATAGCTATTGATATGCCCCACGGAGTCTGCAAACCAATTTTGCACGAAAGGAAGGATGCCACCACCGCAAACGAGTGTCATAAAGATTCCTGAAGCCATAGGGGTATATTTTCCGAGACCTTCGGTCGAGAGGTTGAAGATGGCTCCCCACATCACAGAAGTACAAAGACCGCATAGCACCACAAAGAGCATACTCAAGGGAAGTGCTTTCTCACGGAAAGAGATGGTAACAGTCTCAGGTATGAAGAGTATGCAGAGCACAAAAACTATCGCCAAAAGTGAAACCGAAACAAGCATCTTCTTGCTGGAAACCTTACCGGCTATAGGAGCTCCTACAAGCCTTCCAACCAGCATCATAAACCAGTAGAAACCCACCACGGTACCCGCTATCGCAGGTCCGACATTGGGATTACCGGACATATACAGATTGGCGGTATTGGGAATACCCACCTCTACTCCAACATAGAAGAATATTGCAATTGCACCGAGGACAAAATGGCGGAATGACATAGGGCCATACTTGTCTTTCTGCACATTACCTGCCCTACGGGCAGCTTTCTGCTCAGCCGTCTCCATGTGTGGCTCAGGAATATTGGTAACCCCAAGAACTATTCCTGCGAGAACGAAGATGCCCATAGCAATCATCATTGCAGGAGCTGCATCGCTTACCGTAGCGCTCTCCATCGATCCGCCGATAAGGTAACCGAGAAGAATGGGAGCTATCGTCCCTCCGATGGAGTTGCAGGAGCCGCCAAACTGGATCAGTTGGTTGCCGCGATTGCCTCCGCCACCGAGCGTATTGAGGAGCGGATTGACTACGATGTTTAGGAGACACATCGAAAGACCGGCCACAAATGCTCCGAACACATATACTCCAAAAGCTATCGAAGGAGATACATACCCGGAGAGGAACTGAATTCCTACCCCTACAAAACCCACTATTACGGCTGTAAGTGCTGTAAATTTATAGCCTCTACGCTTCAGGATGATGCCTGCAGGAATACCCATTAGGGCGTAAGCGATGAAGTTGGCAAGCGTACCGAGCTGTGAGAGGGCATTGCTTGCTCCGAACTGATTTTTTACGATTACTCCCATCGAGCCCGCGAAATTGGTCACAAAGGCAATCATGAAGAAGAGAGCAAACATTATTGCAATCGGCAGTGCAAAATTCTGTTTCTTGACGTTTGTCATATTGTTGAATTGTTTAATTTTAAAAATCTTTCAAATATTCTTCAAACTTACATAAAAAACTTCATTTTTACGTCAGTTATGTATAAAGGCGACAAAAAAGGAGAATTACAAGAGTAAGCAATGTCATTTCTCAACAAAAGCGTGGCAATATCCCTTGATGCGGTCCCATTCCCCTCGTGTGAAATCGGGTACAGCTACAGGCATCGAACCGGACTCGATTGAGATACGGCTGAGTTCAATCAGACAGGACCACTCTGCCAGATCATATACATCCTGATCGAGAGGAAGTCCGTTGCGCAGACAGTAGATCAGACGATAGTCCATGATGAAGTCCATGCCGCCGTGTCCGCCCACCATACGTGCCTTCTCTTCAATCTCTGCAGTTATCGGATGCTTGTACTCTTCCAGAAGTATCTTCAACAGCTCCGGACTGACAAAGCGCTCTCCATCCAGTCCCGCGTACTCCTCGCGACCTTCGGGAAGATTGTGGCTCATAAGAGCAAAACCACGTACCGGATATTTATTTGCAAAGCCCTCGGTACCCGTAATCTGGTACATTCTGTTATAGGGGCGACGAGTATAGACATTGTGCTGAATCTCTATCTGCTTTCCGCCCACCGTGCGTATCAAAGTAACGGTGTGATCGCCGTTAGCGAACTCTTCCGTACCCATCATCTCCTTGGAAACCTCTTTGCCGTGTACAGATTTGGTATCCATTGAGACCAGATACTCCATCCTGTCGCCTCTATGGATATTGAGCACCTGACAGGCGGGGCCGAGGCCATGGGTGGGATAGTTGTCGCCGCGATGCTTTTGATTGTAGTCAAGCCTCCAGTTGCCTTGATAGAGTTTCCAATAGGGATCGAGGTTGTGGATATAGGCTCCTTCAACATGCAGAATCTCGCCAAACAGACCCTGCTGAGCCATATTGAGCGCAGTCATCTCAAAGAAATCATAGCAACAGTTTTCCAGCATCATGCAATGCTTGCGGGTACTCTCGCTGGTATTGATGATATCCCAACACTCAGCTATGGTCATAGCTCCTGGTACCTCTACGGCTACATGCTTACCGCATTGCATAGCATAAACCGATATCTCTGCATGATTCTGCCAGGGTGTACAGATATAGACCAGATCGACATCGGGATTTTCACAGAGTTCGCGCCACCCCTCCTCTCCCGAATAAAGTGCAGGCTCGGGCCAACCTCTCTCCAGAAGTGCATTTTTGGAGGCCTCCGTTCTTTCGGGAAGCAAATCACAAAGTGCGGTTATACACACTCCATCTATGTATGTGTAGCGAATAACGGCATCAGAACCTCTCATACCGAGTCCTACGAAGCCCACCCTGACGGTGTCAAGCGGCTCGGCAGTCATTGCCAGAGCGCTCTGCTGTCCGGCAGGACGTTTAGGCGTTTCAAGTACGATTCTGCCATTTTCTACGCTATATGGCATTGAAGAGTCCACTTTCACCTGCGTGCAACCGGCAGTGAAGATTAATGTGCAGATCATGCACAATGCGAAAAGTTTTTTCATATTATATTTTGAATAATCGATTCTGTGCGAAATTACGGAATAATGGGTTTATCTACAAAAAACCTCACGAGCAGTCGCTTCGTGAGGCAAATATTTATAATATAAGAACTAAGGTTCCTGAATGATTTTTAATTTGGAACTTTTGATCCTTTGGGGTATAAATACAACACTCCTCTTTTTACCGGTTTTATTCTCCTTTATATCAAATAGAAAATAATCAGGATAATGGCCACTGTTGCTAAGCTCTACATTACCATAGTCAGTTGAAAGTGAAATCCATCCCTCCTCATTGCCTATAAACTCGTGTGGAAATGGGATATACTTGTGTACACCAGGGACATCAGAAGATGTAAAATCCACCCGCAAAATCTGCGCTTCGGAAGAAACTTGATAGGTACTTTGATCGTACTTCCAAAAATCAATATCAGCACCATATTTTACCTGACATCCGGACAATAGAGTCAACATAACTAAAGAACAAATAATATATAAAGCTTTTTTCATAAGTATAATATTTATTAGTTAAACATAAGTATAATATTTATTAGTTAAAATTAGGGGTAATATTGAAGATGTCTTTAGTTTATATATAATCATTCAATATACATAACTTTTGTCCAATTATATATACGCAGCACCTCATGAAATACTTACTTCACTAATTAAAAATTGTTTTACAAGACATTTTATATTGTATGGATGCAAAACATATTCAAAACGTTGCATCAGAACAATAATTTTACTTTACTCTTTCATCAATTCGTAAGTGATATAATGTTCTCCGGTCATACCTATTGATTTATAGACTTCCTGCGCGCGGGTGTTGCGTTTATCTACGTAGAGACGAATTCCCTTTACATCGGAGGTAGAGTCGACTATAGTCCAAACATGCTCGAAAAGGGCGGTAAATACACCTTTGTTTCGAAACTCCGGCAAAACATAGAGGGATTGTATCCACCAAACCCATCCGTTGCGCCAATCACTCCACTCATCGGTAATCATGAGACATCCGACTATTCCCTTCACTCCTTCAAACTCTGCGACGAAATATGTGGCCTTATGTGGGTCATCCAAAAGGGACTTGATCCCTTGGGATACAATACGACGATCCAGCTCTGCGCCTTCAGTCTCAAGGGCCATCTGCATCTGGAAATCCGTCAATCGTTT
>Ga0255347_1001115_pt1 | contig 45545 bp, 41 predicted proteins | sample wastewater_treat_2_FD_192479 | JGI IMG/M metagenome (GOLD analysis project Ga0255347, IMG submission 192479) | Wastewater microbial communities from Lulu Island WWTP, Vancouver, Canada - plant24 | ecosystem: Engineered > WWTP > Wastewater > Unclassified | place: Canada: Vancouver, British...
CCCCACGAACCGAAGAAGGGATGCTCCATCACCGGCAGGAATTCCACGTGGGTGAAGCCCATCTCACTCAGGTAGGGAGGGAGCTGTGCGGCCAGTTCGCGGTAGGTCAGCGGCCGGTTCTCCTCCTCCGGAACTCTTCGCCAGGACCCCAAGTGGAGCTCGTAGATAGAAACCGGCGCCCCGAGGGCGTTGGCTTGGCGCCTGGAACTCATCCATTCCGTGTCGTGCCAGGCATGATCGAGGTCCCAGACCATGGAAGCCGTATCCGGCGGAGTCTGCGTGCAGAACGCAAACGGGTCCGCCTTGTCGACCCGGTAGCCATGGTGCCTGGAGACGATGTGGTATTTGTAGATGGCGCCACCGCCCAGGCCGGCGACAAAACCTTCCCAAATGCCGGAACCGTCTTCCCGGACCTTCAAGGGATGGGATGCCTTATCCCAGTCGTTGAAGTCGCCCACGACGGTAACCTGTTCGGCGTTGGGAGCCCACAGGGCGAAATGAGTTCCGGCGACGCCCCCGACACTGATAAGGTGAGCCCCCATCTTTTCGAAGAGGGTAAAGTGGCTGCCTTCCTTGAAGAGATAGATGTCGTGGTCGGTGAGAAGGGTTCCTTCATATAGAACGTTACGGTTGGTGGTCATCCTTTCCTCCTGTGCTGCAGTCAACCGCCGTCAGGTAAAGCTGCCACCTTTCGACCGTTTTGGGACCAACCCCGGGGATCTTTTCCAGCTCGGCCAGACTTCGCCAGCAGGATTGGCGGCGTCGATTCACGATTGCTGCCGCGGCGTCGACTTTCATCTGCGGTACCAGCATCAGCTCGTCGGCCGAAGCCCTGTTCACATCCAGTTTTTCACCCAGAGTCAAGCGTGCCGCGGCTGGCATAGGCTCGATCGCAACCTCCGCCGGCCCCTGTCCCGAGGTCGTAATGCGGACTTCCTGACCACCGCCGACCGGGCGCGCCGTCAGTGCTGGCGGGATGGCGATGGCAGGGGCACCGCGAAGGCCGCCCGCTGCCTCCACCGCTTGGCCGACGGTCACTGCGGGACCCTCCAGCAGGTAATACCCGGGCTCATTCACGTCGCCGCTAACCGCAATCAGCAAGGGATTCGAAGGAACGTCCGAGGAACTCAGCGCACGGAACAGGGTGCGGCCTGCCAGGATGGCCAGGATCGCGGCGGCGAGGGTGAGAACCGCGGCCGCCAGACGGTGAGGAGGAAACGAGTCACCCACGGTTGGTGCTATTTTTTTCGGCCTTGTACATTTTATAGTTGATGCTGTCCACCAGAGCCTGCCAGCTGGCTTCAAGAATGTCGTGGGACACCCCGACCGTCCCCCAGTGGTCGTTGCCATCCCGGGATTCGATGAGCACCCGGACGCGGGCGGCGGTACCGTCCCGCCCGGGCAGCACCCGGACTTTGTAATCGCTCAGCTCCATTTCCTTCAATTCAGGATAGAATTTTTCCAGGGCCTTCCGCAACGCATTATCGAGGGCATTGACCGGGCCGTTGCCGAGGGCTGCCGTATGCTCGATATGGCCCCCCACTTTGACCTGGATGGTAGCTTCCGCTACCGGCGCGTCGTCCTCCTGCTGCTTCTGATCGATCACCCGAAAGCCCACCAGCTCGAAGTAGCGTTTGCCCATGCCCATGGCTCTCTTGATCAGGAGTTCGAAACTGGCCTCCGCCGCCTCGAATTGAAACCCCTGGTGTTCCAGCACCTTGAGTTCCTCCAGGACCTGCATGGCGACCGGGTCTTTTCGGGAGAGGTGGAGGCCGTAGTCGAGCGCTTTGAGCTTGACGGTGGACCGGCCCGACAGGTCGGAGACCAGGACCCGCCGCTTATTCCCCACCAGGGTCGGATCAATGTGTTCATAGGTCAGGGGATTCCTTGCCACCGCACTGATATGGACCCCGCCCTTGTGAGCGAATGCGCTGCGCCCCACAAACGGCTGATATTTATTCGATGGAACATTGGCCAGTTCGAGTATGAAACGACTCACGCTGCGGAGCTTTGCCAGATTCTCCGGCGTCAGGCAAGGGATGGCCATCTTCAGGCAAAGGTTGGCGATAATGGGAACCAGATCGGCATTGCCGCATCGCTCCCCGATGCCGTTGATCGTTCCCTGCACCTGCACCGCACCCATTTCTACAGCGGCCAGGGAATTGGCCACGGCCACATCGGAATCGTTGTGCACATGGATCCCGAAAGGGGCGGCCGGCAGACGGTCTTTGACCGCCGCGATGATTTCCTGGATGGTTCGAGGGAGATTGCCTCCGTTGGTGTCGCACAGAATCAGGCATTCCGCCCCGCCCTCCAAGGCTCTTTCGAGGGTCTGAAGGGCATATTCGGGGTTGTCCTTGAAACCGTCAAAGAAGTGCTCGGCATCGTAGAAGAGGGTCTCAACCCGAGGCCGCAGATAGGCCAGGCTGTCGCGAATGAGGTGCAGGTTGCGTTCGAGGGTGGTGCTCAACGCTTCCTCGACATGAATGGCCCAGCTCTTTCCGAAGATGGTCGCCACGGGAGTTTTCGCGGCCAGAATGGCCCTGAGATTGGGATCGGTTTCCGGGCTCTTGCTGGGATGGCAGGTTGCGCCAAAGGCGGCAACTCGGGCATGCTTGAGCTGGTACGCCTTGATGTCTCGAAAAAACCCCGCGTCTCTCGGGTTCGAACCCGGCCATCCGCCTTCGAGGTAGTGGATGCCGAGGTCATCCAGCTTGAGCGCAATCCTGATCTTGTCTTCGACCGACAACGAAAAATCCTCGGCCTGAGTGCCGTCTCGAAGGGTCGTGTCGTAGATCTTCACTTCTTGCATCGACCCGCTCCTGAACCTCTCTCCTCCACTATTACCGTCAGCTCTCTTCCGCGATGACCACCCGCTCGCCCGGGGCCTTGTCCAGTTCGAAGGCGTCGTGCAGCAGGCGCACCGCCAGTTCGGCGAATTTTTCATCGATGATGCACGATATCTTGATCTCCGAGGTGCTGATCATCTTGAGATTGATGTTCTGGCTGGCCAGGATGTCAAACATTTTGGAAGCAACCCCGCTGTGGCTCCGCATGCCCACCCCGATGACGGAAATCTTGGCAATATTGGGATTGCTGTGAACCCCGGCATCGATCTCCCCGGCCACCCGTTTGGCGATCTCCATCGTTTCCTCGTAATGCGGCTTGGGCACCGTGAAGGAAAGATTGGCGCGTCCCGGAATGCTGCCGCTGCCCTGGACAATCAGGTCGACGTTGATGCCGGCTTCGGAAATGGGGTGAAAGAGTTTCGCCGCCATCCCCGGAATGTCGGGAACATTGGTGAGCGTGATCCTGGCCTCATTTCGATTATAGGTGATCCCGGAGACCATCACCCTTTCCATTTCTTCATCCTCCTGCAAGACAAGGGTTCCCGAAGCATCGGTAAAAGACGAGCAGACGAGGATCGGCACATTATACTTCATACCGAATTCGACGGAGCGAAGATGCAGAACTTTGGCTCCCATGCTTGCCATTTCAAGCATCTCTTCATAACTGATCTTATCGAGTTTGCGGGCCTTGTCATAGATATTCGGGTCAGTCGTATAGACCCCCTCGACATCGGTGTAGATCTCGCAGACCTCAGCCCCCAGCGCTGCCGCCAGGCCCACGGCGGTAGTGTCCGACCCGCCCCGCCCGAGGGTGGTGATGTTTCCCTCGTTGTCGGAGCCCTGGAACCCTGCCACCACGACGATCTTACCCTCGTCGATCTTCTGCTTGAGGGGCAGGGTCGCGATTGAATTGATGCGCGCTTCGCCGTGATGGTGGTCGGTGAGGATGCCGGCCTGAGTACCGGTCATGGAGACCGCCTCGGCCCCGAGATCCTTGACCGCCATACTGAAAAGCGCCACCGTGATCTGCTCCCCGGTACTGATGAGCACATCGAGCTCGCGCGGGTCCGGATTCGGGCTCATTTCCCGCCCCAGCGCCAGCAGTCGGTCGGTATCTCCCGCGCGGGCCGAAAGCACCACCACCAGTTGGTCGCCGGCCTCTTTCCGCGCCACCACGCGGCGCGCCACCGACCGAATCCGTTCCACATCGGCGACCGAAGTGCCTCCATACTTCTGAACCACAAGTGCCATCTTAACCGTCGACCTCCCTGGTCTGTCAAATTCAACCGCAAACGGTTCCTCATTCATGCAGATTTGCGACGAGTCATGCCAAGCGGGGCAGGGATGCAAGCGAGCAGCGAGGAATCAGCGCTATCTAACACAATTGCTGAGCATTTTGTAGACCATTTTTTGCCAGGGGAGGGGCAATTGCGGTCAGGGCCGGCATTACCATGGCTGTCCGGGCTTGGCCACTGAATAAGCGGATCGTTGCCAACCACCCGTGCCGGAGCCTTCCAGCGCTCTGGAAGCCCGATGCCAGTGGTGTACAAAACCATCGTGATTTGATCATGACATTCACCTGGATGGTCTATATACTGATCGCTATTAGGCAGGGAAACAGTTGACCTCAACGGGGTTCCGGCAAATGAGATTTTTGATCGTAATTAAGGTTGACAAAGATCCCCAAGGGAAGCCCATAGTTTTATGACACATCTCTACGACATACTCGCGGCGCACACTGCGGATTGGCGGAAAGCAGACTACCCCTGCGAAACCTATCCCCTGATCACCGACCTTCTCCGGTACCAGGCCGAGAGCGATCCCGTGAGGCTTCGTTTTTTACGACGGCCACAGCTCCGGGCACTGGAAGCCTACTGGTACTTGCGCCTCGTCGAAGACACGCCCCATGTGTTGGCCCTCTACAAGAAGTATTATTCAAGGAAAGGCGATCTGGTCAAAGCGCTGGGAGTGCCAGGCGTGGCCTTCGAGGAGGTGGATTTCGAACTGGAGGATCTGTTTGAGCGGATTCGCACGGACAATGACTTTGTCCGCCGCTACAAGCTCGAATCTCTTCGCGAAACGCTGACTCTGGCCTATCCAAGTTACATTCTCGCCCTGGCGATGGGTGCCGGCAAGACGATTCTCATTGGAGCCATCATTGCCACCGAATTCGCGATGGCTATCGAGTATCCTGACGGCCCGTTCGTGGCAAATGCGCTCGTCTTCGCCCCCGGGAAAACCATCATCGAGTCGCTCCGCGAGCTTTCTGCCATGCCTTACGAAAAGATCCTGCCGCCCCGGCTCTATAAGCCCTTCGCTGCTTCCGTCAAACTCACCTTCACTCGCGATGGTGAGAAGGACATCCCTGTCATCCGTCGTTCCTACTTCAATGTGGTGGTGACCAATACCGAAAAGATCAGGGTCCAGAAAGAATCCATCCCCAAGAGCGACCTCGGACAGATGGTGATGGCCTACGTGGAGGAGGAAAAAGCGCGGGAGGAGGTCGCCAACCTGCGCTTGCAGACCCTGGCGAGCCTTCCTCACCTGGCTGTGTTCTCCGACGAAGCCCACCACACCTACGGCCAGAGCCTGCTTGGAACGTGGGTCAGGGATGCGCAAACGGGGGAGCGCACCTTCAAGGAGGCTGGCATCAAAAAGGTTCGCAGGACAGTCGATTACCTGGCAGCCAAAACCAACCTCATCTGCGTGGTCAATACGACGGGCACGCCCTATTTCGAGCGCCAGCCGCTCAAGGATGTCGTGGTCTGGTACGGCCTTTCCGAAGGCATTCGAGACGGTATTCTCAAGGAAATTGCCGGAAGCATCTACGCCTATAGCTTCAGCGCCGCCAACACCGACCAGTTCATCACCGAAGTAATCACCGACTTTTTCCAGAATTACGGCCAGGTGCAACTGCCCAGCGGAGCATCGGCAAAGCTTGCCGTTTACTTTCCCCAGACGGATGATCTCAAGGAACTGCGCCCGGTAATCGACCAGGCACTGGTGAGCTGCGGGCAGCCCCCATCCCTCGTGCTCGTGAACACTTCCGACCCGACCTTAACCAAGACCGCCGATATCGATGCTTTCAACCGGTTGAATGACCCTCTGAGCCCTCACCGAGTGATTCTGCTCGTGAACAAGGGCACCGAGGGATGGAATTGCCCGAGCCTTTTTTCCTGCGCTCTTGCCCGCAAGTTGAAGAGCTCCAACAACTTCGTGCTCCAGGCGGCCACCCGCTGCTTGCGGCAGGTTCCCGGCAATAACAGGAAAGCCCGGATCTACCTGTCAATGGACAATCAGGCGATTCTGGACCGACAGCTGCAAGAGACTTATGGCGAGTCCATCTCCGACATGGGAAGGGCCTATCGGGATGCTCGATCCGCTGTGCTGAAGCTCCGGAAGATCGACCTGCCACCCCTCGTCATCACCCGCATCCTGCGCTCGGTGATACGAAGGGATGAGCCAGAAAATCGCATCAAGCTCCGGAAACCCGAGTTGGCAGCAGTCGAGTCCTTGACTCGGGCTGTTTACAGGGTGGCGATTCAGGCCACGACCCAGAGCGTTCTCCAGCAGGTGGGTGACGCCTTGGTTGTGGACTCATCCCCCGTCACGATGGATCTCTACACCGCCGCCGCCGACCTTGCCGCCACCTACCGTATGGACATCTGGAACATCCATGACGAACTGACAAGGCTCTACGGCTCCGAGGGAGAAGTTCCCAACGCCCACCTCACCTGTCTGGCTTCACAAATCGAACAGCAGACCCGACACTATGAGACTCGGGAAGAAAAGGTCGAGGTGGCGCTGGCGCTGGTCAAGCCTCAGGGCTTTCGACAGGAAACGGCGCCCGATGGCACTGAAGTCTACACCGCAGAGATCACGTACTTTAAAGAACGTGAGCACCTGCTCATGCGAGTCGAGGAACTACAAGACAACCCCGGGGATTTTGGCTTCCACTATACGCCCTACAACTTCGACTCGAACCCCGAGAAGTCCTTTTTCGAACAGATCGTGGCTCATCTCAATCTTCATCCGAAGGAGATCGAGGATATCTACTTCACCGGCGCATTGACCAATCCCGAACAGACGGACTTCTTCGTTGAATACAAGGATGAAACCGGCCAGTGGCGGCGCTACTCTCCGGATTTCATCATCCGTAAGAAGCCCCAGGAAGATCAACCTGGTAAGTGTCTCATTGTGGAAATCAAAGCCGAGCGCGAGCGAAACCATCCCATTGACAGCGAAAGCGGTCTCAAGGCCATGGCTGTCCGTCGCTGGGAAGAGCTCAACCCTGACCGCCTCCAATACGAAATGATCTTTACCGATGGCGACGTTGTGGGACCCAACCAGAATCGCATTGCGCGCCGTTTTGTCGAGGAAGCTCAACCATGAGTCGGAATCCGTCGGCGAGTGAAGGATCACAAATTGCTGTTTCCGGGGTGAACGGCCGTCCGATGCTGGTCTGGGTTGGCAAGCGGCCGTTGCGCCACGTTATGGCCTTTCCCGCGCAGCATATCGAAACCTTTGCTCCTGCCGCCAATCGCAACGCTGCAGAACAGCAGGATCACGTCTGGCAGGACTGGCCCAAGGCCTATCCCAAAGGAGGACTACTCTTCCATGGGGACAACAAGGAAGTCTTGGCTCACCTGCTTGCCAACGGCTTTCGTGGCAAAGTCAACCTGATCTATATCGACCCGCCTTTCGATTCCGGAGCTGACTACGTGCGCAAAGTCCAGCTGCGAGGGGTCAGCGGCACCGCCAAGATCGAAGGAGAATCCTACAGCCTCGGTGAGCAGATCCAATACACCGACATCTGGACCAACGACAACTACCTGCAGTTTATGTATGAACGGCTAATCCTGATGAAGGAACTGCTGGCGGAAGACGGGAATATTTGGCTTCATTGTGATTCCCGCCGGAATTACCACTTGCGCTGCCTGATGGATGAGGTGTTTGGCGCTGAGCATTTCAGCAACGAGGTTATAAGAGAGAAGCAAAGAGGCGGGAAGCACCATGTCAAAAAGGCTTTGGGATCGATTCATGACACAATCTTTCATTACGGCAGGGGAGATGATGTCACGTGGCATCATATAAGGCGCGAAGTGCCCGAAAGAGTCTTACTTGAACGTTATCCCCACGAAGATGAAAAGGGGCGATATGCACTGGCAGATTGCCGCAATTTTTCTGGAGTCGATCGTCCTAATCTGACGTATGAGTTCCTGGGCTTCCATGGCACATGGAAGTGGACCCATGAGGAAATGCTCAGAAAATTCGAGACGGGAGAAGTAATCCAGACATCGGAGGGGAATGTGCCGCGGCGCAAGGTGAGGCCGTCGGAAGATGGTGATCTCATTCAGAGTCTTTGGTATGATGTCCCCGATAGTAATGGTTCAAAGGACTACCCGACAGAAAAATCTGAAGAACTACTGGATCGTATCATTCGGTTAACCACAAATCCTGGTGATCTCGTCCTGGATTGCTTCATCGGCTCCGGCACGACCTGTGCCGTCGCCCAGCGGCTTGGCCGCCGCTGGATTGCCTGCGACATCAACAAGGGGGCCATTCAGACAACCTCCAGGCGGCTGCAGACCATCATCCACGACCAACTCAAGGAACTTGGCAAGCCCCGGCAATTGAACACGCATCCCGCCGCTGATGCTCCCCGGGAACCGGCACCGGCGCAACTGGCCTTCACGGTCCACCGCGTCAACGATTATGATCTCGCCATTCAGCATAACGAGGCCGTCAATCTGGCCTGCGAGCATATCGGGATCGAACGCACCCATGCTGACGGCTTTTTTGACGGCGTGCTGGACCGGAAGCTCGCCAAAATCATCCCCCTTGGCCACCCGCTCTCCCCGCTGGATCTCGAAGAATTGAAGAGGGAGCTTGAAGCGCGCCCTGATGAAGACCGCGGTGTGGTCCTCGTGTGCCTCGGCAAAGAACTGGCGGCAGATGCCTGGCTTGAAGACTGGAACCGCCTGCGCAAAGGCAAAAAGGCCTTGAATCGTATCGAAGTCATCGAGCTCCGGACGGACGCCAGGTACGGAAAGTTCTTCGCGCATCAGCCGGCCTCAGCCAGGGTGACCATCAACTGGGAACAGGAGAAACTGCGCGTGGCAATTGATGATTTCGTCAGCCCGAGCATTCTCCAGAGACTGGCCCTGGATGGCTCGCTCGCACGGGTGAAGATCACCGACTGGCGCAGCATGGTCGATTGCGTTCTGATCGATACCGACTTCGACGGCAAGGTCTTCAATGTCGTGTACTCGGATGTTCCGCAAAAGAAGAACGATCTGGTCAGAGGATCATACACCTTTTGCCTGCCTGGTGCCAATTCTGCCACGAGCAGGGCCATTGCGGTGAAGATTATCGATATGCTGGGCGAAGAGGTGCTGGTGACTCATCATACCGAAAGGACGTGACGTTATCCCAAGCGTAGTGCAAGGTGTTCAAAAATTAGACGATGCGTCTGCAGGTTTCTTGAGCGCGGCCATTGCCCGCATAGAAGCAGTTGCGCATGACCCTTCGGGACAGCCGGAAACACCTGAAAAGGTCCAATGGGTTCTGTGTACCCGCAACTCGTAACCATTCATGGCAGTTGCCAGGACGAAATCAGGACCAGCCAAAGACAGGCACTGAAGGGGTTTAAGTCCATGGAAATCACATACGACAAGGAAGTGGATGCGCTCTACATTTGCCTCCTTGCGGGGGAACACCAGTGCCGTGTGGTTCGGCTCACGGAGGATATTGCCCTGGACTTCACTCAGGGAGAGAGACTCGAGGGGATCGAGGTGCTCGGCGCAAGCCGCCTCTTTGAGACACCCGACAGGCCCATCGTGGTGCTGGAGGATCTCCTGCCACAGGTTTGGGGCGAGAGGCCGCAGGCCGAACCCGCCCACATTTCGGCTTGATGGCAGAGGCTCGAAGCCACCCACCCCCCCGGCCAGCCCCCTTCCTGTTCTCGGCTTGCACGGCTACGCCCTCCCGCGTGAGCCGGTGTAATAATGATGCCTTTCTCCTGTAACGCTGTGGTCAGGGGCAACCCCACCCGACCTGCCAATTTCCGAAGCGGTTCATCAGACTCACTTGATCTTGTGATTTTCAGGGTATAAAGTGTCTCCAATTCAGAGCAGAAGTCACTTTCATGGTCAACCATCCAGACACCGAGGCAGCGTCATGAAGATACTTCTGATTTATCCCAAGGTTTCAGAGACTTTCTGGAGTTTCAAGCATGCCCTGCGCGTCGTAGGGCGCAAGGCCGCGTTCCCGCCGCTGGGTGCGCTGACGGTGGCGGCCATGCTGCCCCGGTCATGGCATCTCAAGTTGGTGGATTTGAATGTGAGACCGGTTCGGAACGAGGATCTCGCCTGGGCCGATTACGTCTTCATCAGCGCCATGATCGCGCAGAAGGATTCAGCCCGGCAGGTAATCGACCGCTGCCGCCGCTTGGGGGTGAAAATGGTGGGGGGCGGGCCGCTGTTTCGTTCCTACCGGTTTGACTTTCCCGAAATCGATCACCTGGTTTTGGGGGAGGGGGAGGCGATCCTGCCCGAGTTCGTTGCCGATCTCGAACAGGGAACAGCGCGGACCATCTACGACAGTGACGACCATCCGTCCCTGGAAAATACGCCGCTTCCCATGTGGGACCTGATCAACCTGGACGACTATTCCTGCATGAGCGTCCAGTATTCCCGGGGATGCCCCTTCAACTGTGAATTCTGCGACATCATCGTGATGAACGGGCGCCATCCGAGAACCAAGAGCAACGGTCAGATGATTGCTGAACTCGATGCCCTCTACCATCGAGGCTGGCGGGGATCGGTTTTCATTGTGGACGATAATTTCATCAGCAACAAGCAGAAGGTCAAAAGCCTGCTTCGGGCCATCGCTTTCTGGCAGAGCCAGCGGAAGAGCCGCCTCACTTTTTTCACGGAGGCTTCGGTCGATCTGGCCGAAGACCCCGAGCTCATGAGCCTCATGGTGAAAGCCAATTTCAACAAGGTTTTTCTTGGGTTGGAAACACCCTCCGAAGAAGGCCTGCGCGAATGCGGCAAGATCCAGAACCTGCGCCGGAGCCTCTCCGAGTCGGTGGCCACCATCCAGCATCACGGCCTGGCAGTGATGGGGGGCTTTATCATCGGCTTTGACAGCGATCCTCCCGACATCTTCCAGCGGCAGGTCAACTTCATTCAGAAAAACGGTATTGTTACGGCCATGATCGGGCTTTTGACAGCGATGCCGGGGACTCGCCTCTACCAGCGGCTGGAACGGGAAGGACGCCTGCTGTTCAAGGCTTCGGGAGACAATACCGACGCCAGCGGCAGCCTCAATTTCATTCCCAAAATGGATCGTAGGACCATCATCGAAGGCTACCAATGGGTGATGAACACCCTCTACTCACCGGAAATGTACTACCGCCGGATCCTGGCCTTTCTCCAGGAGTATCATCCCCGTACCGCGACCTACCTGGCATCGGGCGATCTGGTCGCCTTTGTGCGATCTTTGTGGTTTCTGGGAATTGCCGACAAGAACTTCAACCGAAGCTATTACTGGCGCCTGCTGAAGGAAGGCTTTTCCAAGTATCGGCAGGCATTTTCAGATGTGGTCACCATGTCGATCTACGGCTACCACTTCCGCAAGCTCTTCTGGTCTCCCCAGATTCCGACCAGCTGGGAGGACTGGTGGCGACTCAGAGGAGGGAGTTGATTGTCTGGGCGGGCAACGGTTTGCAACTCATCCATGAGGAGGAAAAGACCATGAACGAAGTCGAAATCGTAAAGATCCCTCGAAGACAGATTGGCATTCGCTTTCTTTATACACTCCTCTACCTGGTGGTTCTGGAAGTGCTCAAGCTCCTGGTGCAGGTTGCCGTCGTCCTGCAGTTCATCTATCTCCTGATTACGGGACGCTACAGTGAACCGCTGAGGAATTTCTCCAACAAGCTCGCGACTTATCTCTATCGAGTGGTCCGCTACGCCACCCTCAACGAAAACTTCCGGCCTTTTCCGTTCAACGAGCTGCCGTCAGAGATGGAAAAACCGGAAGAACGGGTTCACTTCAACTGATGGGCTCAGTCCCCACCTGGGGCGACGATTGCCTCCAAATCCGGGGCAAGCCGGGTTAACCTCTGCTCGTGGTTTTCGCCCCGGGCGGTGAAGGTGATGAGGCGGGAGTCATCGTCCAGGAACTCGAATCGAATGTCCCAGCGGTTTTCGGGGAGCGACCGACCCAGGCGGTCCGGCCATTCAATGACGGCGACTCCTGCTCCAAAGAGGCTTTCCTGCCAGGATATGGTTTCCAGGTCGGCGGCCGTCACCAGCCGATAAAGGTCGAGGTGGTACAGGTGGAAACGGCCTTCGTACTCATTAATGAGAGTGAAGGTCGGGCTGCTGACGGGGATCTGCGGAGGAACGCCCATACCACGTGCAATCCCACGGGTAAAAAGGGTCTTGCCGGAACCCAGGTCGCCCCAGAGCGCGAAGACATCACCGCTTTCAGCCTGTTCCCCGAGGCGGACGCCCAGCCTGAGGCTATGTCCTTCGCTGGGCGAGGTCAATGTCAGCGTGCGCATGCCCCCTGCCCCGAGCGGCTCTCCAGGCGGCCGATCACCGCTGGGACCTGCTCTGCCACCTCGGAGGCTAGCAACCCCCGGCTGAACCGCCCTCCCGTGGCAAGATCCGCCGCCGCACCATGAGTGTAGACGCCCAGGCAGGCAGCCTGAAAGGGTTCGAGCCCCTGTCCCAGAAAGCCTGCGATCATCCCGGTCAACACGTCGCCCATCCCGCCGCTGGCCATGGCCGGGTTGCCGGAACCGTTGAGTGCCAATCTTCCGTCCGGAGCGGCAACGACCGTTCGATGCCCCTTGAGGACCAGGATTACGCCGTACTTCTGGCTGAAGGCGGTGGCAACCTCCAGCCGATGATTCTGTACCTGCGGGGTCGAGCTGTGGAGGAGTCGGGCCATTTCACCGGGGTGGGGAGTCAGGATCAACGGTGCCGCTGCGTTCCCGAGGAGTTCGGGCTGAGCCGCCAGGGCTGTCAGGGCGTCCGCATCGAGCACCATGGGACAGGTGGCTTGAAGCAGCAGGGTTCTCACCAGCTCCCGGGTTTCCGGGTGGAGCGAGATGCCGGGCCCCATGGCCAGCACCTGTTTGTCGCGGGTGAACCGCAGGATTTCGTCGAGGGCCCCCAGACCTGCGGTCTGTTCGGCGGTTTCGGCCAAAGGAAGAGTCATGGTCTCGGTCAGCTTGACCTCGAGGATGGGGTTCAGGCTGGCGGGAACGAGCAGGGTCACCAATCCCGCCCCGACCCGCCCGGCGCCCAGGCAGATGAGGGTCGCTGCCCCGGTCTTGCCGGGTGAGCCCGACAGGACCACCACATGGCCGGCGGTGCCCTTATGGGTTTCGGCCGGACGAGGCGGAAGCCATCGGGCGACCAGGTTTTCCTGCAGCCACAGGCGCTTGATCCCGCTCGCTTCCGCAAGCCCGGGCGGAATGCCGATATCGACCACCCGGAGGTTCCCCACGTAGTCCTCACCGGGGGACACCACGTGGCCGATTTTCCGGAATCCGAAAGTGGCCGTGGCGTTAGCACGGACGGCCACTCCCAGGGGGTGGCCGGTGGAAGCGTCCAGACCCGAGGGAATATCCACCGCCAGCAGCGGTACGGACAGGGTGTTCAAGCCTTCAATCACCCGGCGATAGAGCCCCCGGACTTCGCTCTTCAAGCCTGTCCCCAGGATGGCGTCAATGATCACCTCACTCTGCGCCAGCCATTGCCACTGGGCGGCGAAATCCTGGTCCTCGTTCCACACCAGAACGGGAATCTGCAGCTTCTCGAGGATGCGGAAATTGGCGAGGGCATCCCCTTGAAGGCGGTCGGGAGGTCGCAGGCAGATCACCCGCACCGATGCTCCCTGGCCGTGGAAGAGCCGGGCCAGGACAAAGCCGTCCCCGGCGTTATTCCCGGCCCCGGCCACCACCGCCACCCGGCGCTTCGGCAGATCGGGTAAAATCTCGAGGAAAAAGGCCGCTGCCCCTCGAGCGGCATTTTCCATCAGCACCATCCCGGGAATGCCGATTTGGTCAATGGTCTGGCGATCCAAATGGGCCATTTCCGAAGCAGTCAGAACGAACATGGCGTTCTCCGATCAAGAATCTATTATCGCTCTATGATGACCACTGCGGCGCCGTAATCACCGTCATCGGTGAGGCTCAGGTGCCAGGATTGAATGCCGAGCTCCCGGCAGTAGGCCAGGGCCCGCGGAGAAAGGTGGAGTTCGGGCTTGCCCAGATCGTTGTTTTGTACTTCGAGGTCGGTCCAGAGTACTGGCGAGCGCATGCCTCGCCCAAGAGCTTTGACGAAAGCTTCCTTGGCGGCAAAGCGGATGGCCAGGCAGGGGGCCTGCGGCTTTCTCTCACGGCAGGCGGCCAATTCCCCGGCAGTGAAGACCCGGCGTGTGAAGCGCTCGCCCCAGCGTTTGACAGATTTCGCCAGGCGGTCGACTCGAACCAGATCGATGCCTACGCCGTAAATCGCCACCTCAACCATTCACCAGGGCGATCATTTCCTGCACGGCCCGTTCGAGCCCCGTCAGAACCGCCCGTGCGATGACGGCGTGGCCGATGCTGAATTCTTCGATTTCCGAGATCTTGCGCAGCCAGAGGACATTGCGATAATCCACGCCATGGCCGGCATGAACCCCCAACCCGAGTTTGTTTGCGAGTTTGGCAGCCATGAGCACCCGCTCGAATTCCTCCTGACGGCTCGTGAAAGTCTTGGCCTCGGCGAAGGTGCCCGTATGAAGCTCCACATAATCGGCCTCAAGCCGGTGCGCAATCTTGATCAGGCTGGAATCGGCATTGATGAACAGGCTCACCGCCATATTGCCGTCGTGAAGCTTCTTGATGACGTCCTTGAGCGGCTGTTCGTGGAGCGCCACATCCAACCCGCCTTCGGTTGTCAGCTCCTGGCGCTTTTCCGGGACCAGGGTTACCACCTCCGGCCGGATGCGCAGCGCGATCTTGACCATCTCCTCGGTGGCTGCCATCTCCAGGTTCAGTTTCGTCTTCACCGTCCGGCGTAAAATCTCCACATCCCGGTCCTGGATATGCCGCCGATCTTCCCGAAGATGGACGACGATCCCCTGAGCTCCGGCAAGCTCGGCCAGGGCAGCCGCGCTCACCGGGTCCGGTTCGCTCGCCAGCCGGGCCTGCCTCACGGTAGCCACGTGATCAACATTGATCGCAACTCTAGCCACAATCCCTCCTCTTATTCCTCACCCGTTCTCAGATACCACTCAAAACTCGCCCCATCGCGTCCCAGCGCTTTCAGGATTTCCATTGATTTCTTTTCCATCCGGAGGGCCTCGGTGGTGTTGCCTTCATGGTCATGGCCCAGCAGGTGCAAAATGCCATGTACCAGGAGTAGATCGAGGATCGCCGGCAGCGGGCAGCGATGCTCCTGGCTCATGACCATGGCCGTCGGTGCGCAAATCACCACATCGCCGAGCAGATCCGGTTGAATGTCGCCGAACTCACCCTCCCGCAGGGGGAAGCTCAAGACATCGGTCGGGGTCGGTATCTGCCGGTACTCACGGTTGAGGCGCGCCATTTCCTCATCGTCGACAATCAAGATGCTCAGTTCGGCCTCAGTGAATCCCAAGCCGTTTAAGATCCTTGCGGCCACTCTCCTGATTCGCCGCCGGTCGATCGCGATCTGGTTTTGGGTCACGCTGAGTCGAATCACTGGCATCAGCTTTTCCTTTCCCGTTGGCGCAGACCGCCGGATATTCAATCCGCCGGTGATGGACGGTTGCCAGGATCTGGTGGAAGTGCTTGGCGATTTGGTGGAGATCCTTTAGCGTCAGTTCACACTGTCCCAGCTGGCCGTCGCTGAAAACATTGTTTATCAACCGGTTGACCATCCCCTGGATCCTTGCGGGAGTAGGGTCGGTGAGGGAGCGACAGGCGGCTTCCACGACATCTGCCAGCATCACCAGGCCAGCCTCCTTGGTCTGGGGTTTGGGCCCGGGATAGCGGAAATCATCGATGTCAATGGGGGGTAATTCGCTGCCCTTCGAGGTGCGCGCCTTCTGGCGGGCTTCCTGGGCCTTGTTGTAGAAGAAGGAAATGAGGCTCGTGCCGTGGTGCTGGTTGATGATATCGATGATGGGTTTACCCAGTCCGTGTTGTTTCGCCAACTCGACTCCTTCCTTGACGTGGGAGATGAGGATCAGGCTGCTCATGGAAGGGGCCAGTTTCTCATGGCGATTTTCTGAATCAAGCTGGTTTTCTATGAAATAGACGGGCTTTTTGATCTTGCCGATGTCGTGATAGTAGGCAGCAACCTTGGCCAGCAGTGAATTGGCGCCGATGGACTTGGCCGCCGCCTCCACCATGTTGCCCACGATGATGCTGTGATGGTAGGTGCCGGGGGCCTGTACCATCAGTTCCTGGAGCAGGGGCTGGTCCATGGTGACCAATTCGAGCAGGCGGATATCGGTGGTGTAGCCAAAGATCATCTCCGCCAGGGGCGTGAACCCGGTAACCAGGATCCCTGCCAGCATCCCGCCGGCGAATCCGAAGAAAACGTCGGTGACCACGCGGAAGAAGGCCCATTGCTCATTTAACAGGGTACCCAGAACGATCATCACCATGTTGGTGCAGCCCACCAGGAGCCCTGCCCGAATCGGGACGATTCGGCTTCGGCAGGGGCAGACCCCGTGCACCGCCACAAAGGAACCTATGAGGAAATACAGAAAAAGGCCGAAATCCCGTCCCAGCAGCATGCCCGCAAAGAGGCACAGGACCAGCGAAAAAAGCAGGGACAGGGTTACCCCAAAAAAGATCGCGGCAACCATTGCGCCGGCGCTGATGGGAATGACACAGATGAGGGTTCTACCCGACATGGCCACGGAATTGTCGCCGACCGTATCGGCAACCCACATGATGAAGCTGCCCAGGGTGAGCATGAAGATGAGGACCGTGCCCAGGAACAACAGGTCCTTGTTTTCGAGGTGGGGGGAGGGAAAATGGCGGGTGGCGACATAAACGAATACCCAGATGCAAAGACCGCTGAAGAGCAGCAGGTTGAGAAAGACCAGCAGCCGGTGGCTGTAGGTTTTTCCCTGCTCCTGGCCCCGGAGCTTGAGCAGTTCCTCGGGGCCGATCCGTTGTCCTTCACGGACCAGCATCTCGTTCTTCATGATGTGCAGATACACGGGTTTGACCGCCGCGTATGCCTGTTCCCGACGTTGTTCGGTTTCTTGGAGATTGAAAAGCAGGTTCGGCTGCAAAACCTGCGAGACCAGAAAAATTACCGGGAGGACTTCGCGGATATCTCGCTGGTCTTCGAGCAATTGAAGTTTGACCAGCTTCCGCGCTTCTTCGACCTCCTGGAAGGTATGCGGCGGGACCGACAGGCGCTCTTCCCGCGACTGGAGCTTGCGGATAAGCAGCTGTTCTCCCTGACCCTGGGGAAGCTTCGCTTTGCTGGAAACCAACCCCTGATCGAAGGCGAGTTGCAGCAACTGCCCGATCCTTCCCTGGATCTCTTTACTGAACTGCTTTTCGACCAGGAATGAAAAGACCTGTTCGGAGACCTGGAAACCCAGGATGGTTTCGAAGTCCTTTTTCTTCTGATTCAGCCGGTCTTGCCTGCCGTCGGCTTCCGAAGCCGCTGGATGCTGAGAAGGTGAAACCAGAAGGGAAGCCTCCGGTTCCTGCTGCTCCTCGACCTGGGGGGTGAGAGCCGACAAATCCTGGCGCATCGCCTCAAACGCGGCATCCAGGCGCGCAATGAGGCGCTGCGCCACCGAATCGTCCTGATCATAGACCACCGGTGCCTGCCTGGCGGCCTCTTCCCGCTTCTTGGCGGTGGCTTCCCGGTCTTCCACCAGGAAATCCCGTTTTGCCTTAATATTTTGGGAGGCAATATCACCCAGCTGATAGAAGGGAGCTTCAACGATAAAGGACGGCGTGAGAAGCAGGGCGACCAGCAAAGTAAACCAGACCAGCATGAGAACCTTTTGCACCGAAGGCCGGCGCAGCAGTTCCGGAACCACAAGCTTGCCCTGGGTTGCCCTGGCTCTGCCTTTTGATCTTTCGGGTTCTCGCTTTTCTTTGTCCATGAAGGCTCAGTCTCTGTTCATCAGGTGGCTGGCTGAATCCTGCGCTGTTCCATCCGTTCATAGGCCAGGATGATCTCCTGTACCAGTCGGTGCCTCACCACATCAATATTGCTGAAAAACACGAAACGGATGTCCCGGATGCCTTCGAGCAGTTGCATGGCTTCAACCAGACCTGAGGGCTTGTTGTCAGGAAGGTCGATCTGAGTGATATCACCCGTGATAACAGCCTTTGATCCCAGCCCGAGGCGGGTGAGGAACATCTTCATCTGTTCGCTGGTGGTGTTTTGGGCCTCGTCCAGGATGACGAAGGCATCATTGAGGGTACGTCCGCGCATGAAGGCCAGCGGCGCGACCTCGATGGCTCCCCGCTGGAGGAGGCCGGAGGCCTTTTCGTAGTCCATCATGTCGTGGAGGGCGTCATAGAGCGGGCGCAGGTAAGGGTTGACTTTTTCCGCAAGGTCTCCCGGCAGAAATCCCAGTTTTTCTCCAGCCTCCACGGCCGGCCGCACCAGTACGATGCGCCGTACCAGCTCTTTGGTCATGGCCGCCACCGCCATGGCCATCGCCAGATAGGTTTTGCCGGTTCCCGCCGGCCCGATGCCGAAGACCACATCATAGTGGCGGATGGCCTCGATGTATTCCTTTTGCTTGACGCTCTTGGGAGAAATCGTACGCTTATGAGAGGAAATAAAGACGTGGTCGAGAAAAATATCTTTCAGATTACGATTGAGGTTTTCGCTGAGAATGCGGATGGCATAGACAATATCACTATCATAAACCGGATAGCCTTTCTGGATCAGGTCTGCCAGCTCTGCCAGCAACCGCTCGGTGAGCTCCACATGAGCCTCTTCCCCAGCGATGCTGAATTGATTCCCTCGGAGATGGATCCGCACGTCAAGCTGCTTTTCAATGATTTTGAGATGGCTGCTCCGCGCTCCAGCCAGTTGCTGCACCAGCTGGTTATCGTCAAAAGCAATCTGCGCCGATGCTTCTTCAGATTTGGCTCTCGCCGATGACTTGTCCAAGGATCCGGACGTCCTCTCCAAAGCGTGTCGTGGCATGCCGGAAAACGGTGCCGCTCACTGCCGATCATAATGCCATGCTGCTCTGCCAGGGCCATGGAAGACTATATCTATCACGAGGTTCGCTCCCTGGCAATATGCCATGAGGCTTAGCCGATCGCAACCCTTGTTTCCCCTCGCCGAAACATCCTGCTTGACTTTTTGTCACCGTCTGCTAAGGTGGCAACTGTTACGAGGCAGCCGTTGGGGGTGCTCGGATTTCTGGGCTGAGAAAACACCCTAACCACCTGATCTGGACAATACCAGCGTAGGGAAACGGTTGCGAGCTGAGAGATCTTCGAAGTTCGCCACCCATGGCCGTTTCCAGGTTGCTGGAAACGGTTTTTTTGTGCCCCGCAGCGTTGGACGGCAGGAGTGAGTTGACGATGAAGATTTCTTTGCAGGGAGGCACTTGAACCATGAACGACCGACTGATCATTGCTGGACGTTCCTTTCGTTCGCGACTGTTGATGGGGACCGGCAAATTCGCCTCTTCCCAGCTCCTGGCGAAGGCCATGGAGGCTTCGGGAGCGGAGATTGTGACGGTTGCCCTACGCCGGGTGGAATTGGATAATCCCGAGGACACTATTCTCAGTGTGGTGGATCCGAAGCAATATTTACTGCTCCCCAACACTTCGGGGGCCCGGGATGCCAGGGAAGCCGTGAGACTGGCGCAGCTTGCCCGGGCCGCCGGCTGTGAGCCGTGGGTAAAACTCGAGGTAACGCCCGATCCCCACCACCTGCTCCCCGATCCCGTGGAAACCCTCAAGGCCGCTGAAATCCTCGTCAAGGAAGGGTTCGTAGTGCTTCCCTACATCAATGCCGATCCGATTCTGGCCAAACGCCTCGAGGAGGTGGGGACCGCAACGGTCATGCCGCTCGGTTCCGCCATTGGGTCCAAGCAGGGAGTGCGGACCCGGGATGCCATCGAGGTGATCATCGCTAAAGCCCGGGTTCCGGTGGTGGTGGATGCCGGATTGGGTGCTCCTTCCCACGCGGCCGAGGCCATGGAGTTCGGTGCGGATGCCGTGCTGGTCAATACCGCCATCGCCGTGGCCAAAGACCCGGTGGCCATGGCGCAGGCTTTCAAGAAGGGAGTGGAAGCGGGACGGGAAGCCTGCCTGGCAGGTCTCGGCCGTCCTCAGCAACAGGCTGAAGCATCCAGTCCTCTAACCGGGTTTTTGAGGTGATCGCCATGACTTTCTATGATGAACTACAGCGATGCTCGTGGGACGAAATCGAACGCCAGATCCAGTCCCGCACGGCAAATGACGTCGAACGGGCTCTTGCGACGGCGTCGCTCAAGCTCGATGACTTCATGAGCCTTCTTTCACCGGCGGCCGAGCCTTACCTCGAATCCCTGGCCCAGCAGGCGCATCGCCTCACCCAACAGCGCTTCGGCAGGGTAATCAGCATGTTCGCTCCGCTCTATCTTTCCAATGTGTGCCTGAACAGCTGCGTTTACTGTGGTTTCAATTCCCACAACCCGGTGGCGCGCCTGACCCTCACCCCAGAGCAGGCGGAGGCCGAGGCCAGGCATATCCATAATCTGGGATTCCGCCATATCCTCCTTGTTTCGGGAGATTCACCGCATATCGTCACCAGGGATTACCTCCATGCCGTGCTCGAAAAGCTTCGCCCGCTTTTCGCATCCATTGCCATCGAGATTTTTCCTCTCAGCACCGAGGCGTATTCCGATCTCATCGAAAAGGGGGTGGACGGGCTTACGGTTTTTCAGGAAACCTATCATGAGCAGCGCTACCCCGATTTTCACCCCAGAGGGAAGAAGCGGGATTTCAAATGGCGGCTGGGAACCCCTGAACGAGGCGGTGAGGCCGGATTTCGCCGACTTGGCCTGGGGGTGCTGCTGGGGCTGTGCGACTGGCGGACCGAGGGCTTCTTCCTGGGACTGCACAGTCGCTATCTCCTGCGCACCTTCTGGCAATCACAGGTGGCCATTTCCTTCCCGCGGCTGTGCCCGGCGGCTGGTGCCTATCAGCCAGCCTTTCCCGTTTCCGATCGCAACTTGGTCCAGCTGCTGGTCGCCCTGCGCCTGTTCCTGCCCGACGCCGGAATGGTGCTCTCGACGCGGGAATCTCCCACCTTCCGCGATCACCTCGTTTCCCTCGGAGTGACTTCCATGAGCGCCGGGTCGCGGACCGATCCCGGGGGCTACACCCATACCGGCGAGGCCGAAGCGCAGTTCGAAATTGCTGATGACCGCCCGCCACACGTGGTGGCAGATGTCATTCGCGCGAAAGGGTACGAACCGGTCTGGAAGGATTGGGACCCGGCTTTTCTCGACTACTCGAAGGCGGTTTAGGAGACCTCCATGGAAATCACCGTCAACGGAGAAAAGAAGGAATACCTCGGTCACGCCTCGCTGACGAGCCTTCTCGCGTTTCTGGGAATCAACAATCGCCCGGCGGTGGTCGAACGAAACCTGCGGATTGTGCCGCGCCACGAAATTGAGCGGGAACCGGTCGCCGACGGTGACACCATTGAAATCATCCGTTTTGTCGGAGGGGGATAATGAATCGCGCGGCCAGAAAGAGTAAGTTTCTCGACATCGATCTCTACCCGGTCACCTGTGAGCGGCTATCGGCCGGGCGTTCCAATCTGGAAATCCTGGAAGGAGTGATCCGAGGCGGTGCCAGGATCATTCAGCTCCGGGAAAAGGAGTGCGCCAAGCGGGACCTCTATCAGCTCGCACTCGCCTTTCGGGAAATTACCAGGAAGGCGGGCGTACTGCTCTTCATCAATGACCACCTGGATCTTGCCATGGCCGTCGAGGCCGATGGGGTGCATCTGGGGCAGGACGATCTGCCGGTGACGGCCGCCAGAAAACTGGCCCCGGAATTACTGATCGGCGCCTCCACTCACTCCCTCGAAGAGGCGCTGCGGGCCCAGGACGACGGTGCCGATTACATCAATATCGGGCCGATCTTTCCCACCAAGACCAAGGAAGGTGTTCACCGCGATCTTGGTCCCGAGGCGATTCGCACCATCAGTGCCGCAGTCCGGTTGCCCTTCACGGTGATGGGCGGCATCAACGAAACCAATATCGAGCAGGTGCTGGCTCAGGGAGCCCGGCGGGTGGCCATGGTAACCGCCATCACCCAGGCTCCCGAGATTGCGGAACAGGTGAGAAAGCTGCGGGAGCGCATTGGAGGATACCAGCTAGCCTGAATCCCGCGGTGACGGCCTGCGTTCGAGAATAACCCCGCTGCTCCACTACAGCCATCTTTTCCCGCCGTGGATACCCTTTCCACCATTCATGCCTATAATACGGGGACAACTTCAAGGGAGGTGCCTGTGAACCTCAAACCGGCAGCATTGATTTCGATTGTGATGATCCTGAACCTGACGGTTCCGGGCGGCGGCTGGTTGCCGCAGGCCCGGGCAGTCACCGAGGAGACAGCCGTGAATGGGCATACCGACGCCGCAACTACCGGACCGGAAGCAAGCGGCTCTCCGGCCGTTGTCAAGACCGAAGCAGAATGGCGTCAGCTTCTGACGCCGGAGCAGTTCCACATCCTGCGCCAAAAAGGGACCGAGCCGGCCTTTACCGGTAAATACCACGACCACAGGGGCCAAGGCACGTATCATTGCGCCGCCTGTGGCAACCCTCTTTTCAGCGCGACCGGCAAGTTCGATTCCGGCACGGGCTGGCCGAGCTTCTGGGCGCCGCTTGCCGACACGAATATCACAACCCCCACCGACCGGAGTTTTTTCATGACCCGCACGGAGGTGATGTGTGCTCGCTGTGGTGGTCATCTCGGGCATGTCTTTGACGATGGCCCAAAGCCAACGGGCCTGCGTTACTGCATCAATTCAGCAGCCCTGGAGTTTGTGGCGGAATGAGGAGGCTTCGATGAAAGAATATCTTCTGTTGCTCCTGGTCATCGCGTTGCTGAGCTTTCTTGCGAGTACCGGAGCAGAAGGTGCGGGCGGCGCTCCCGGTAACGGGAACCCGAGTTTCCGGAAAGCGACCTTTGCCGGTGGCTGTTTCTGGTGCATGCAGCCACCCTTCGACCGGATCGAGGGCATCATCTCGACCAGCGTCGGCTATGCCGGCGGCAAAGAAGAAAACCCAACCTACGAGCAGGTATGTGCCGGCACCACCGGCCATCTTGAAGCTTTGCAGGTCGTCTACGACCCGGCGCGGGTTACCTACTCTCAACTATTGGAAATCTTCTGGAAAAATATCAATCCCACGCAGGCGGACGGGCAGTTTGCGGACCATGGACGGCAATACCGCACGGCCATCTTCTACCACGACGAAGAGCAGAAGCGACTTGCTGAAGCTTCGCGGCAGAGCCTGGAGCGTTCGGGGAAGGTTCAGGGGCGAATCGTGACCGACATTCTCCCGGCGACGACCTTCTACCCTGCTGAGGACTATCATCAGGACTATTACCGGAAGAACCCGCTGCGCTACCAGCTCTATCACAGCGGGTCCGGCCGGGAGCGATATCTGGAAGAGGTCTGGGGGAAATAACGCCATCGTGGTCCGGTGTTATCGCGGTTGGCCATCATCTATTCCTGGCCTTACGCAGGCGGATCGAAGCCGGGGTGACCTCCACCAGTTCGTCTTCTTCGATGTATTCCATGGCCTGTTCCAGGGTAAACTGACGGGGAGGAATGAGGCGCAACGCTTCGTCGGAACCGGCGGCACGGATGTTGGTGAGTTTCTTCTCTTTGGTGATGTTGACCCAGAGATCGTCGGAACGGGAGTTTTCTCCGACGATCATCCCGGGGTAGACAGGATCGCCCGGATTGACAAAGATGGTACCGCGCGGCTGGAGGTGATGGATGGCGTAGGTTACGGCCCGTCCGTCGCGATCGGAAACCATGACGCCGTTGGGCCGACCGCCGATCTCTCCGGCATAGGGCCGGTACCCGAGCAGCAGCGTGTTCAGCATGCCGGTGCCGCGGGTATCGGTCAGGAACTGGCTGCGAAAGCCAATGAGTCCCCGGGAAGCGATCTCGAATTCAAGCCGCACGCGTCCGAATCCGTTATTGATCATTTTTACGAGCTGGCCGCGCCGGGCGCTCAGCATTTCCGTAACAATGCCGACGAAATCTTCCGGAACGTCCACAACCGCGAGTTCCTTGGGTTCACAGAGCTGCCCGGCAACTTCACGGGTGATGATCCTGGGCTTGGAGAGAGAGAGTTCAAAGCCCTCCCGGCGCATGGTCTCCACCAGCACTGCCAGTTGCAGCTCACCGCGCGCGCTCACCTGGTAGGAATCACGATTCTCGGCCGGTTCGACTCGAATGCTGACGTTGTAGAGCAGCTCCCGGTCCAGGCGTTCCTTCAGGTGGCGGGACGTCAGAAACCGACCCTCCCTGCCGGCCAGCGAGGAGGTGTTAACGGAAAAGACCATCGCCATGGTTGGCTCTTCCACCGTGATAACCGGCAGAGGACGCGGTCTGGCCGGATCCCCGAGGGTGTCGCCGATAAAAAGCTCAGCCACCCCGGCCACCGCCGCGATATCCCCCGCCTGGATCAGGTCCCGTTCCACCCGTTCCAGGCCGTCATAGGAATAGACGACGCTGAGCGAAGCTTTGCGCGGCTGGCCATCGGCCTTGAGGAGCGCCACCTCCTGACCGCGTCGGAGTGCCCCGTTGACGACCTTGCCGACGCCGATGCGGCCCACGTAGTCGCTGTGGTGCAGGTTGGTGACCAGAAACTGGAGCGGTGCTTCGGGATCATAGACAGGGGCGGGGATAGCGGTGAGGATGGTCTCAAACAGGGGAACCAGATCCCGCCCCTGCGCCTCAGGGCTGGTCAGGGCGATACCCGCTTTGGCGTTGGTGTAAAGCACCGGAAAATCGAGCTGCTCGTCGGTGGCATCAAGATCGATGAAAAGATCGTAAACCTCGTTGAGGACTTCCTCGATGCGTCGGTCCGGCCGGTCGATCTTATTGATCACGACAATGGGAGGCAGCCTCCGCTCAAGCGCCTTGCCGAGCACAAACCGAGTCTGAGGTAAAGGACCTTCGGTGGCATCGACCAGCAGCATCACGCCGTCAACCATGTTCAGGGTGCGCTCGACCTCGCCGCCGAAATCGGCATGGCCGGGAGTGTCGACGATATTGATCTTCACCCCGTTGTAGACCACGGCGGTGTTCTTGGCCATGATGGTGATGCCTTTTTCCCGTTCGAGATCAAGGCTGTCCATGACTCGCTCGGCGACCTGGGCGTTCTCCCGAAAAACGCCGCTCTGCCAGAGCATGGCATCCACCAGGGTGGTTTTGCCGTGATCAACGTGAGCGATGATGGCCAGATTGCGCAGGTCGTTTCGGATCAGCATGGTATCGCTTCTGTTGACCCGTTCCTAGCGGTAGTATTCAATGTTGCCTTCTTCATCTCGCCGATAGGCTTGTCGACACGAAATACATTCGGCACACCCAAAGCCCCCATCCATGAAGATGTCACAGATCATCTCGCTGCCGTTGGCATTCCAGTCACTGCAAAGAGGGATGAATCCCTGCTCTTTGATCGTTTCCCAATGCTTTGCGCGCGATTCAGCCATCCTTTCTCCTTTTTGCGCTCCATTTTTTACAGGATCAGTACCTACGATCCAAACTCAGCCTCTGCTCTCGCTTGCCGTGGCAGGTTCCGCAACTAGAAAAGATAGCAGAATTCGGGGTCTCAGGCAATGGCAGGAAAACCCATGGTCACGGCCGGTCGAAACAAAAACGCCATGGCTGGCAGGTTGTTCGCGCGCCCCAATTGCCTTGACTCACCATGGCGTCTCCTCTACACTCAGGACAGGGTTCCCATAGGTCTTACGAGGCCTCGATAATAGCGTTTTCCGTTTTCGTAACAGGACATTGAGGTTGGTGCTCCGGGGAGGGAGGTGAGAGACGGGAGATTGCCGGCAGGGGAGTCGTTTGTCATGACCAGTCAGATCAATCGTAAAGGGGGGTGAGCAATGAGAAAGATCGTGATGTCGACCGTCGTGATTTTGGCTTTGACCTTTTGTTGTTGGGGCAACACCAAGGCCCAGCCGATTGAAAATGAACTCTATCTCATTACTCCAGTGTCCAAAGATGTCCACGATCCGGTTTTAAAGGCATTTGCCAGCTATGCCAAGAAAAAATGGAACATCGACGTAAAGACCAGCGCCATTCCCAAGGGCACGCCGGTAGCTTACGGTCAGATCCTGGAATGGAAGGGCAACCCGCAGGCAGACATCTTCTGGGGGGGAGAGGGCACCCTTTTCGACGATCTGGCCAGTCAGGGTCTGCTCGAGAAAGTGCAACTCCCGCAACCGATGTGGAATGAAATTCCGGCTGCTATCGGCAAACCGGTCCCGTTGCCCCTCAAGGACCCAAAAGGGTTTTGGGTGGGCACCATGCTCGAGCCCTACGGCATCATCTATCAGCCAAAGCTTCTTAAACGGCTGGGGGTGGAAATCAAGGACTGGGACGACCTGCTCAATCCCAAATTGAAAGGGCAGATTGCCCAGTGTACCCCGGACCGTTCGAGCTCCAGTCACGCCACCATCGAAGTCATTCTCCAGACGCATGGCTGGGATAAGGGTTGGGAATGGCTCAATAAACTGGCAACAAATACGGGCATTTTCACCGCGCGTTCCCGCGATGTGCCCAACGTGGTGGCCAAAGGAGAATTCGCGGTGGGTTTTGGGGTGCCGAGCTACATGGCTTTTGCGGAAGTTCTGGGCGGCTATGAAATCATGTACGTCTACCCGACCAACGCCTATGTTACTCCGGAACCCATGGCGGTCCTGAAAGGGGCGCCTCATCCCAAAGCGGCGCACGCCTTCATTGAATTCCTGATCTCGGAGGAAGGCCAGAGACTCGTCTCGGAACTGGGCGTCTATCCCATTACCGCCAAATACAAAGTCAAGGGTCCGCCGGGATCCAACCAGGAAAAGGCGGTTGCTTTCACGGGAGGGATCCGGTCCTTTTTCGACATCCCCGTGGGCAATGTCTATGATGTCGCTCTTGCCGGCGACAAGAAACGCATTGAAGAGGTCAATTCCTACTTCCGCAAAGAAATTACCGAGAAACACAAGGAGCTCGTGAAAGAGAAGTAATTCAAAGACTTATGATTCAGGAATTGAATGAACATTGAACTGAGCGACGTTGTCAAGAGGTTTGGCAGCCTCGAAGCGGTGAGTCATGTCACCCTCGCCATTCAAGCCGGTGAGCTCTTCACCCTTCTGGGCCCTTCGGGGTGTGGCAAGACCACTATCCTGCGTTTGATCGGCGGCTTCCATAAGCCCGATCACGGGCTGATTACGTTCGGGGGCAGGGATGTGACCGGCATCCCACCCTACGAAAGAAACATTGGAATGGTGTTTCAGAACTATGCCCTGTGGCCCCACATGACCATTTTTGACAACGTCGCCTATGGTCTGAGGCTGAAAAAGATAGCGCGGGAGAAGATCGCCGCAAGAGTCACCGAAACATTAAGGCTGGTGAATCTGGTGGGTCTGGAAAAACGTTACCCGGGGGAACTCTCAGGCGGGCAGCAGCAGCGGGTAGCGCTCGCCCGAGCCCTTGTCCTGAACCCGGACGTGCTGCTCCTGGACGAACCGTTGAGCAACCTCGATGCCAAGATCCGCCTCCAGGTCCGGGCCGAGATTCGCAAGCTCCAGAAAGAACTCGCCATCACCACCGTCTACGTCACTCATGATCAGGAGGAAGCACTCACTCTCTCCGATCGTATTGCGGTGATCGAGCAGGGCCGACTGATGCAGCTCGGCACGCCCTGGAATCTTTATGAACGGCCTGCCAACCCGTTTGTGGCTGATTTCATCGGAATCAACAATCTCATTCCGGGCCTGGTCCAGGCAACCGAAACGGGAGAGTGGATAAAAGTCAAGACGGAAGTTGGGGTGCTGTTGAGTGAGAGCGACACCCCCTTGGCGGCGGGCGACCGCTGCATGCTCTGCGTGCGGCCGGAAACCGCCGCCATTACCGGGGCGGAGCCAGCGCAGGAAAGCGACAACCGCATCTCCGGGACAGTGGGGTTCGCCTCTTTCATTGGCAATGCCATCCGCTACGACGTTGAGATCGGCACTGACCTCACCTTTCGGGTGGATATTCAAAATCCGCGGAATCATCAGCTCCATGCCATAGGGGACCGGGTGGTGATCACCTTCTCAGCCAGGTCCTCCCTGGCTATTCCCGTTTGAATCTTTTAGACAGGCACTTGCGATGGAAAAGCCGGGTGAAGGGGTGAAGGCGCAGGGTGGAGCGGGCCTGCAACCGCGCCTGAGGATCGGGGGGCTGTCCGCCTACGCCGCCATCTGGGCCTTTATGGCGGTCTTCCTCATCTACCCTCTCATCCGCCTCTTCTATGATGCCTTCACCACGGATGAAGAAGCCTTCACCCTGATGAATTTCTACGACTTCTTCACCGATCCCTTTTATCTCCAGGCCCTGATGAATTCTCTCCTGCTGGGAATCGCCACCGTCATCACCACCTCGCTCATCGGTATCACCTTTGCCTTCCTGCTCCTGCGCTACGAGTTCCCGGGGAGAAACCTCTTCACCTTTCTCTCCATCGTTCCCATGATCATGCCACCCCTGGTCGGGGTGATGGGCTTCGTCTTCATCCTGGGACGGGCCGGCACGGTGAACGTGATTCTCATGGACTATTTTGGCTTCGCCAAACCCATCAACTTCATGTACGGGATCCATGGCGTGCTCCTGGTGGAGACCCTCCATCTCTTTCCGCTCATGACCCTGAGCATTGTGGACGCCATGGGCAAGATTTCGCCGTCGCTCGATGAAGCAGCAGAGAGTGTCGGTTCGAGAGGATTCCGGAAATTCTGGGACATCACTTTCCCCCTCACCACCCCGGGCTATGTCTCCGGTGCCCTCCTGGTCTTCATCTGGACCTTCGCCGACTTCGCCACTCCACTGGTAGTGGGGATCGACGATCTGCTTGCCTCACAAGCCTACCTCAACATCGTGCAGTTCGTAGATCGTCGGCTGTTCAAAATGGGAATCGTCATTTCCGCCATCATGATCCTGCTGGCCATCCTCTTTCTCATTGTCGCGAAAAAGTATGTGGCCCTGAAGGACTACAGCTCTCTCTCCTATTCGGTGATCGAACGAAAAACGCTTTCCCGCCGCGCGAGGGTCGGCGTGGTCATCTTTCTCAGCGCCATCCTCATTTTTGCTTTTATCCCCTATCTGGGCATTCTCCTCGATTCCTTCGGCAAAGGGTGGGCGCTCACTCCCTTCCCCGTCAAATACACCCTGCAGTATTTCGAACGGGTGGCCATTGAGACTCCCAAGTTTATCCTCAACAGCCTGCTGTATTCCGGGATCTCGGTTTTGATCTGCATCCTGGTCGGGGTCCCCATCGCCTGGGTGATGGCTCGAACCCAATTGCCCGGGCGCGACCTCCTCGATTCCCTCACCACCTTAATTCTCGCCCTTCCCGGGACCGGGATCGGCATCGCCTACCTCCGAGCCTTCCGCGAACCGCTGCCATTCACCAGCACGGCCCTGATCGGTATTTGGATTGTCATTCCCATTGTCCTGGGGGTGAGGAGGATGCCTTACACGGTCCGCGGGACCTTCGCTTCCCTGCAGATTGTTCATAAATCGTTCGAGGAAGCGGCGGAAAGCGTGGGCGCCCGGAAGACGACAACCTTCAAGGATGTGACCCTGCCACTCATCTGGAAGGGAGTGCTGGTGGGTTCTCTCTACTCTTTCATCCTTGCCTTGCAGGAAGCCTCGGCGACCCTGCTGCTGGTGGTGCCGGGCCATGAGATGATGCCGGTGGGGATTTTCAATTTTTACATCGGCGGATCGGTCAACGAAGCGGCCGCTCTCGGCCTCATTCTCATTGTCCTCGGTGCCACCTGCCTCTTTGCCATCAACCGCATAACCGGGACCAAGATGGGAGGCGTATTCGGGTAGGGTGAGCAGCGAAGCTCCAGGAGCCGGGATTACGAGAGAACTGTAGAATAGCCAATTCCAACTGCAGAATGTCGAAGTAAGGCTGGCCGGGCGGCAGCCTTCATTCTGCGGTGATCATCCGGCCGCGCTTGAGGCCATAGGACAAGACCATGCAGGACATGACCTCCGGACCATCGACTCGCTTCGCCAATATTCGCACCCTGGCCAATCGCTTCGAGGCCGATCTGCTGCTGGACGCTCTCAAGCGGGAAGGTATCCCGACGTTCCTCAGGACCTTTGAAGAAACGGCGTACGACGGTCTCTTCGTCTGTCAGCGGGGCTGGGGCTGGCTCATGGTCCCCGAGGAACTGGCGGCGCGGGCAAACAAGATCATCAAGCCCCTGATCGAAGACTTTCAATCCCGGACCAGTTACCTCGATTCCTCGGAAATCGATCCGCAGTTATGGGAGCGGCTCACCGAGGCTGATCCCAAGGTGATCTGCAGGAACGCCGGGGTCGCCTATGAACCGAAGCTTGCCGCCTATGTGGTTCCTTTTCTCACCGCCGAATTCCTCTGTTCCATCGAGCGGCGGAGTATCGACCCACTCAGCGGGGACAGCTTTACCCCCCCTGATTTTCAATGCTGCCTGCTGCTGCTTCACTATCTCCTGGAAGCAAAGCCGCTGGGGCTTTCCGGTAAATGGATCGGAGAAAAGGAGCTCCCTGGGGGTGAGGTCTTCTTTCGGGGCATCCACGGAATTCCGCTCGAACCCGTGACGGAGCTCCTGGGGCGGCACCGGGACCGGTTTCGGTCAGTGGCGGCAAAGCTCGGCGGCACGCCCGAACCGATGGGTGATCTGGCTTTCCGTTTTCAGGCCTTGCCGCGTATTCCTCTGCTGCTCGTGCTCTGGGAGGGTGATGAGGAGTTCGAGCCAAAGATGCTCATGCGGTTTGACAGCACCATTTCCTCCCACCTCGAAAGGCTGGACGCCGTCTGGGTGCTCACCGGGGTCGTTTCCCGCAGCCTTGAAGTGTGTGCGAAAGCGCTTTGCGGGGAATGCGCAGGGGCGTGACCAGCCGTTTCCGGCAAGCTCCGGGATCTACTCCAGCGGGTCGTTCTCCACCAGGTTCCAGATCCCACAGGGGCACACTGCCGCACAGAAACCGCACCCGATACAGCGTTCGGGATCAACGACCAACTCGAAGTCCTGACCGTTCTCCTTTTTTGAAATGGCCGCCTGGGGGCACAGCGTAAGGCAGATGCCGCAGTCCCGGCAGGAGCCGCAGGAAGAACACTGGGAGGCGCACGCTTCGACGCCGTCGAATCTGACCAGGCGCGGATCGAAGTACTCGACCTTGACCCGGGCGGGATCGAGCATCCTGCGGGTATCACCCCTGGGGCGTTTCCCTTCGAGCATGTCGGCAATCGCCTGAGCGGCTCGGCGGCCGGCGCCGATGGCGTCGGTGAGAAGACCGACCTTTGCCGCGTCACCAATGGCAAAGATCTTGGGATCGGTGGTCTGGAAGGATTCGTTGACCTTGATGAAGCCCCGCTCGGTGGCGATACTCGAGGGCAGGAATTCGAGGTCCGGCATGTCGCCCACCGAGATGATGACGGTATCCGCCGGGATGACCTCACCGGTGGTCAGTTCAAGACCTTCTGGCGTAACGGCCTTACTGAAGCACGGCCAGCGGAAAGTGGCGCCAACGGCCTCGGCCGCCTGGCGTTCCTTACCGAAGGAGAGCGGTTCCTGGATGTCCACCAGGGTGATTTCCCGTGCTCCCAGGCGGTGTGCTTCGCTGGCCGCATCACAGCCGACGTTCCCGGCGCCGATGATCACGACCTTTTTCCCCACCTTGATCTGATCGAGCTTGCTCTGACGGAGGAAATCCAGGGCCGGGATCATTCTCTCCTTGCCGGGGATGGGAAGAAGGCGGGGCTTTTGGGCACCCACGGCGATCACCACAAAATCGAAATCGGCTTTGAGCTGTTCCAGGTCGCTGCGACTCAGCTGCTGCTGAAGATGGACATGGGGCAGCACCTCTTTAACCCGCTTCAATTCAGCGGCCACCACTTCGTCGGGAAGGCGGCTTCTCGGAATCTGAGCCGAGATCTTGCCGCCGAGGGTCTTGCGCATGTCATAAATGACCGCCTCATGGCCCCGCTGGCGCAATTGCCAGGCCACCGAAAGGCCGGCCGGGCCGGCCCCGATCACCGCCACCCGTTTGCCGGAGAGCGGCGGCAGCGCAGGGGTTTTGGCGTTGATGCTGGCTTTCCCGAGCTGCGCCACATCCACGGGCAGGATGTTGACCGTATGCCGGGTACACCCCTGCATACAGAGATTGGGGCAGAGATAGCCGCAGATGGTAGCGGGAAAGGGCGTGTAGGCGAGCGCCAGATCCACCGCTTCATCGACCCGCCCTTCACGAATCAGGCGCCAGCGCTCATGGACCGGTATTCCCGTAGGGCAGCTGGCTTCACAGGGCGGTACATACTGCCGATTTTCCCAGACGGGCACATAACGACGCAGGTTGCCATTGACGATCACCCCAATGGGGCTGCGATCGAATTCCACCAGATCCCCGATCAACCCCCCCCGGCCCAGCTCCCGGTCCCATACCTCTTGATGGAAGTCCTTGATGGGGAGTCGCGGTTTGGCGCCCTTTTCGTGGGGCAGGCGGGCTTCCAGCAGCTGCCACTGGCTGCGGTCTCCGAGCTGTTTGATGAGTTGCGGATGATTGATCGCATCAAGATAGGTTTTGAGGTTGCTGACCAGCCACTCCCAATCCTCGCTGGAAATGGGAATGAGCTTGGCATCGAGCTGGCTGAAGCCCTGATGGGGTCCGCGAAAATAGATCCGGCCTCCCACCATCCCGACACAGGGGCGATGCCCCAGAATGTTTTCGGGATTCTGCGGGCGGTACCCGCACACCACGGCGATCCCCCCGGCCATGAATTCAGCGAAATAGTCACCCACTGAACCCAGCACCCACAGTTCCGGAGGCTCGAACCGGGGGTTGCGCTTGGTCATGGTCATGCCGCGGGCGCCGATATTGCCGGCGATGTAGACCTTACCCTGGGCCATGGCATTGGCGCTGCCATTGCCGGCATGGCCGTGGATGGTGATTTCGGCGCCGGCGTTCAACCAGCCGACGTCATCGGAGGTCGGGCCCATGACCTCGATCCGGGTGTTGGGAAACCCCATGGACCCCACTCGCTGCCCGGGAGATCCCACAATGCGGACATGGACCGGTTCTGCCCCGGCTTTCCACAGCCGCCCCCCCAGCCCATGCTGGCCAAAGGCTTCGATTTCGAGATGGCGATTACCGCTCTCCACCGCTTTCTGAATGCGCTCTTCCACCAGTCGCGATTCGAGCCGCAACCCGTTTTCCATTCCGGATATGCGATAATAGTGCTGACTATCCATTGCTTTCTCCCGAACCTCACGGTCGGTTCAACTGCCATGACCGCGAAGGCCACGGTGTCGCCTTGAATCCTCCCGGCTGCCGGAGGGAACCGGGAGGGATTTTGTCTGAAGGCCCGCCGCTTCCGTGCTACACGACGTAATTGATACGGAGACGCTCCGCTGCATGGTGATCGTTGATCGCCAGCGCATCGGACATCCCGATGGGAAGGGATGTCGAGCGCCCAAGCGGCGCAACGATCTTCTTCAGTTCGATATCGAAGCTGAGAAAGACATCCACCACCCGTTCGGCCACCCTCTCGGGATCGAGCCGCCGATAGAGGCGCGGGTCCTGCGAGGTGATCCCCTTGGGACAGAGACCGATGTTGCAGATATTGCAGCGATCGAATTCGGAACCCAGGCAGCCGGCCGCGGCCTGCATCATGTATTTGCCGATCTGGAGGCCGCTTGCCCCCAGCATGATGAGCGCGGCGGCATTGGAAGCCAGGTTCCCGTGCTTGCCGATGCCTCCACCGGCGAACAGGGGCAGTTCATTCTGTTTGCCAAGTCTGACCAGATTGAGGTAGCAGTCGCGAATATTGCTCGCAATGGGATGCCCCATGTGATCCATGGAAACCGCGTAGGCGGCGCCGGTGCCGCCGTCCTCACCGTCGATGGCAAGTCCCCCGGCATAGGGATTGCGCGTCAGGTTGTTGAGCACGGCCAGGGCTGTCGAGGTGCCGGAAATCTTCGGGTAGACCGGAACACGGAAGCCCCAGGCCATGTACATGGACTGGATCATTTTGGCCACCGCTTCCTCGATGGAGTACTTGGTCTGATGGGTGGGGGGACTCGGAAGGTTCACACCCGATGGCACCCCGCGGATGGCGGCAATGAGCTTGTTCACCTTGAACCACATGAGCAGACCGCCATCGCCCGGCTTGGCCCCCTGCCCGTATTTGATCTCGATGGCACAGGGGTCCTCCTTCATCTCCGGCAGGGCATGAATGATTTCATCCCAGCCGAAATAGCCGCTGGCAATCTGCAGGATCACGTACTTGAGAAACCGTGAGCGCAGCAGGCGCGGCGGGCAGCCTCCTTCGCCCGTACACATGCGCACCGGCATCCCCAGTTGCTCGTTGAGGTAGGCAACTCCCATCTGGAGCCCCTCCCACATGTTGGGAGAAAGCGCGCCGAAGGACATGGCACCGATGATGAGCGGGTAGATCTCGCGTACCGGTGGAATCCAGCCCTGTTCCCTGAGGAGTCGCAGGTTCTCCTCGGGGGGCAGGATTCTTCCCAGGAGGGTACGCAGCTCGAATTCATGGCGCCCGGCATCGAGGGCCGGGTCCGTCAGCATGGAGATGCGGGTGAATTTGATCCGATCGAGCACTCCGCCGGGTTCCGGGTCACGCACGTTGCGGCGCCCGCCCCGCCGGCGGGGCTGGCCGCCACGATTGATATGAAACCTGAGCTTATCGGCTTCATCGGTGCGATAAGGAATCACGCAGTCATTGGGACAGACCAGGTTGCACATGGCACATCCCACGCAGGCATAAGCCGGGTCGGTTCTCTGGCGGATGCCGTAATAGACCTGATTGACACTCGAAGAACCCTGGTCCCGGCCGATTTCTCCCAGGCTCGGCAGCTGGATCGCCCGTTTGCGGTGTACCCCCAGTTCGATGGCATGCACCGGGCAAACGGCCGTGCAGCGGCCGCACAGGGTGCACTTGTCCTTTTCCCAGTATATCCGCCAGGGAAGGTCTTTGATGCTTAGTGAAGAAGGGGTAATCGGTCCGTCTGTGAACATATCTTGACCTCCTGACGATCGGGATGGATGACGGCCGTATCCAGGTACATGGGCTGAAAATCCCGGCTCCGGTCCCGGTCGGGGACAGCAACATCAAGGCCGCACATCTCCGAGGCAATGGCGTACAAGCCCGGCCTGCCTCCCACCACGGCCGGCCGCAGCTTCTTGCGATCCTGGACCACAAAGAGCGACCGGTCCGGCAGACAGCCGATAACGCAGTTGGGACCGTCGATGATCAGCCGACGGCAGGAATGCTTGAGATGCCTCAAGAACGAACCGTCCGGATGCCGCTCCAGGTCTTCATCCTGCAATGGCGTGATCACGTGTTTGTAGGACTCGATGCCAAGTCCCAGCCGATTGAGGGTAAAATGGAGAATGTGGGTGAAAACTTCCGAGTCCGACTGGTACCCGACATATCCCGGAAAGCCGCGCGAACTGAGGAATTCCCGAATGGGAACGAACGCCGTGTTTTCACCGTTGGTCATAGTGGCTACCCCTTGCAGGAAAAAGGGATGGCAAGCGTAGAGATTGATCGCGTAGTTGGTGTTCTGTCGCCCCTGGGCAAGGATCACCCGAGCCCGAAGCTCTTCCCGGTCCAACCGGAGGTATTTGGAAACCAGCAGCGGGTCGCCGATTTCCTTGATCATGATGACATCCGGCCAGAAACTGTAGACAATCATATCCTCCTGCTCTTCACCCATCTGGCGGAGCTGCAGCCGCAACATCATCAGCCGGTGTTCGAGCTCGCGGTCGCTGAGTCCCTCCCAGGTCTCCGGGTATTCATAGGCACGGATGAGGTAGATATCACGCCTGGGTGTGCCCGGCGGCGGGCTCTTGGGGATTTTGATGGAGAGCTTGAATTTGGTCATGAATCCGATGTTCATCATGAACTGATCCAGGCGCTTCAAGCCGTCGTTGGTAAAGATGCCCGAGAGAATCGGGGCACCCTTGAGTTCCTCGAACGGACCTCCGAGATCGCTGAGGAAAAGCCCAACCCCCGACCCATCATGGCCTTCGCGCATCACATCCAGCGCCTGCATGGCCACCATGGGCGACAGGGGTTCCTCACTGGTCAAGGCAAATAGTCGGCACATGGTACTGCTCTCCCTCGAGTAACGGACAATCCCGGCAGCATCGGTCCCAGCGTCGCGCCGGACCGGGACGCTGCCGTCAAATGCTGCCAGGAGATTGGGCAAATCTGCCTGCAGGGCCAGGCTGAATGGACGATGGCCGGGTTCTCACCCAAACCGGGAAGGGACTCACCGCTGGATCGTTGTCGCCGCTTCAAACTACCTTGCGCTTCCTTTCCATTCGAGCAGGGATTTATCTGTTAGCGGAAATTATATTTCAAGTCAAAGGCCAAGTAAATCACTTGTGGCACTGCCTTCTTGACAAGCTAAAAAAACGGCCGAATGAAGGTTTTGAGACCCCTTCCATGAACCAGTGAATACCGCTTCCGGGGGTGCCGGGAATACGGTATAGTACCGCCACCATCGAAACCTCCCGCAACAAGGAGCCCACTATGAAAGTCTTGTTCATCATTTCGACCGACGATGCCGAGACCGGCTACAATGCTGTGAGGCTGGCCAACGTCGCGGTCAAGAAGGGTGATGACGTCAGTCTGTTCATGCTTGGCAAAGGGGTACTCTTCGAGCGCAACTGCAACGAGCCGTTCAACGTCATGGGGCAACTCCAGCAGTTCGAGGGGGATTTCTACGTCTGAGGGGTCTGCATGAAATCCCACGGTCTGGAGGGATCAAGCACGTGCCCCATCGGTTGGATGGACGATCTTTACGCCCTGGCCATGGAAGCGGACAAGGTGCTCACATTCTGATCGAACCCGGCGTGATCGACTTCCATTCTACGCGGCAGGCGGAACATTTGAGGGCCCCGTAGGCATTGTAGTAGCTTGTGTAGCCCGTACTGGTGTCCGACTTGGCGATGGTGAGCTCGTCATGAATGTGGGCGTGGCTGTGGCACAGCCCCCGGCCGCACACGGCGCAGGTCCCTCTTGCTTCTTCCTCGCAGAACCAGCACTTCATAACCCCGCCCTCCTCGCGCTCTATTCCTTGATGTAGTTGTAAATATTCAGATAATGCCGGGCCGGATGGTTCCAGGAATAGTCATAGCGCATGCCATTGACCATCAGTTCCCGGAAGTACTGCGGGTAGCCGTTCCACATCCCGATAGCCCGGCTGAGTGCGGATTCCAGCCCTCGCCCATCGAAGTCGTTGAACACATAGCCATTGCGTTCGTGATAGGGCTTGGGGGCGTAATCGGCATCGAATACGGTGTCGGCCAGCCCGCCGGTGTTGCGCACCACCGGCACGGTCCCGTACTTCATGGCGATCATCTGGGTCAGCCCGCACGGCTCGAAGGCGCTGGGGATGAGGATCATATCGGCGCCGGCGTAAATGAGGTGGGCCAACTCCTCGTTGTAGGAGAGCTCGATGTGACAGTCCGGATTATCATTCAACTGGTGTTTGATCTGCCAGAATTCATGATTGATGGCCGGGTCCGGGCTCGATCCGAGGAGGACAAACTGACAGCCGTTGGCCAGGCAGTAAAAGATGGCATGCCGCATGAGGCCGACCCCTTTTTGGCGGTCCAGACGGCTCACCACGGCCACGATGGGCTTGTATTCCTGCCGTAGCAGCAGGCGATGGCGCAGAGCCTCCTTATTCCGGTATTTGTCGTCGAGCTTGTCGATGCTGTACCGGCACGCAATAAGCGGGTCGATTTCGGGATTCCAGACATTATAGTCGATCCCGTTGAGCACCCCGCCGTATTTCATGTTGTGCACCCAGAGGGTGTGCTGCAGGCCATAGCCTTGGTCAGTGTACTTGATTTCCTCGGCATAGCGGGGGGAGACCGTGGTGACGAAATTCGAGTAAACTATGCCGCCCTTCATCAGGTTGATCGCGCCGTGATTGAAATCATCCTGCAGCCGATCCCGGGTCCGATAGGGAGCCGGGTCCAGGCCCACCAGCCGAACCACATGGTCCCCGGTCACACACTGATGCATGATGTTGTGGACGGTGTAGCAGACCCGCGGGTGGGTCATGCCGAGATATTTGTACCGTTCGAAAAGCAGCACCGGGACCAGGGCGGTCTGCCAATCATGGCAGTGGATGATGTCGGGATGCTTGTTGGTCTTGAGCATGAACTCCAGGGCCGCCCGGCAGAAAAAGGCAAAGCGTTCCGGATCGTCCCGGTGGCCGTAGAAGATGCCCCGATTGAAGAAATTTCGATGCGAATGGGGTTCGATAAAAAAGCACTTTAAGCCATGAACGAAGCCAAAATAGACATCGCAGTGAACCTGCTGATCGTAGCAGGGAACCCACAGATCGCTATAGGTCTTCTGCAGACCCCAGATATGATCGTAGCGCATGCGATCGTATTTGGGCAGAATGATTTCAACGGCGTTGCCTCTTATCTGAAGCTCGTGAGAGAGACCTTCAACGACATCCCCCAGACCGCCGACCTTGGCAGCCGGTGCACATTCCGGGGTAACCATGACAATGTACATGAATCAATTCCTCCATCCTCGGCTGGTCTGCCACGGTTGACCATCGCCCGCTCACAGCTTGGTCGGAACCCCGTCAGCACAGCCGAAGGTCTTCATCCAAGTACGCAAGAACTTGAGTTCAGACCTCTCTCCCTTGGGAGGAGAGAGGTTGCAGGGCGGAATGGAACGCTTCAGGCAGCTTTTCGATCGCAACATTCCCACAAGAAGATTCGCACAGTGGTCGCCATTATAAACGTCACGAGCGGCTCCGGCCAGACCCCAGCGAACAAATTCCAGTAAGGACTCATCAGAAAATAACATAGTGCAGGCTGAACAGGCCCCTCACGTTGCCAGTTCGCTGGTTCCCAAGCTCCGGCTTGGCGTGACTTGTGGCCACTAGAAGCTGGAGCTTGGGAGCGAGCGGAAATGCTGGCCTGCTCGCCGAGTAATTCAGCGAGCGTGATGCACACATCGAGGGATGGCCTTCCTATTCTTTGAAATGTTTATTGAAATCTATTGCTGAGGGTAGTTTTTTGGCATATCCTCACCCACGGTGTTTGCCGTGGAAGATGAAAGACCATCTAAACCACTTGTCGTTAGCCCGCTCGATCTGGACAGAGTGTGGCTTTTCCGGATTGCGTCCCGTATCCGATCGAGCCATCGCCCACAAGACGAACCGCACCCCCCTGACTTTCAGTCAGTGCCTGCACCCGTGCCGGGAGCCTTAGCGTGATTTCTGGATATCATACGAGACGGGATGCTATCGAACACCTGAGATGGGGAGGTGGAACAGGCTGCCTGAATTGAGCGGAAACCGCCTACGATCAGTAATGGGATATTGAACAACCCGGCTCAAGTAATGAAGTCAAACAGATTTGTCAAAATCATTTCCCTCTAATGCTGACAATCTCACAACCTCCTGGCATTGAGAGGAAACTACTCAATAATTTGTTCGGCATAAAGAGGTAACATAAGATGAACCGTAAAGATCTGATATATCAAATTAAGGTAAGCCTAAATGGAATAACCCCGCCCATTTGGCGAAGGATACAGGTTCCGGCAACCTATACTTTTTGGGACTTACATGTGGCAATTCAGGATGCAATGGGTTGGCTTGACTATCATCTTCATGCTTTTCGCATTAAAAAGCAGAATAAACGCAAACCGGTGGAAATCGGCATTCCCGACCAAGAATACGAGGATACAACGCTTCCCGGCTGGGAGATCAAGGTATGTGATTACCTTTCCGAACCAGGGAATTTTGCAAATTATGATTATGATTTCGGCGACGGGTGGAGCCATAATGTTCTGCTTGAAGGTGTTCTTCTCAAGGAACATGGAGAGAAATACCCAAAATGCATTGGTGGCGAGCGAGCTTGTCCTCCAGAGGATTGTGGCGGTGTCGGCGGATACTATAATCTTTTGGAGGTCCTCGGCAAACGCGGAAACAGTGAATATCGCGAGACTGTCACTTGGCTTCAAAACCACGCAAAGAATTATTATCCCTTTAAACCTGATCACTTTGATGCGCAAGAAATCCGCTTCTGGGACCCGAAAAAGAGATGGAAGATTGCCTTTGAAAATGGGGAGGCGTAGCGGGTTGAAGGATGTTCAGCAAAACATGGGCTTATGTAATAAACACATGCAAGAAAAACATGCCGAACCAGTGGATGCAGCCAATCGCCCATAAAGCGGGCTCTGGCTGATCCCCATGTTGGAGATTTACTGGAGTTAATCACATGGATGTAGAGGCAAGGGTTTGGAATGCTCTCGGTATCCTCGTTGCGATGATTATGATGGCGGTTCCGCTGTGGATAACGTACGAGCAGTTTGAATTGGGAGGCAGTCCTGAGAAGAGCGTTGAACTTCAAACGATAGGACCCATTGACCCTCTCAACGATCTATCTTCGCTCGCTAAAGGAACGAGTCTTAGCCTATCAATCGGTGACCAGGCCTACAGCAATATACTTATTTGGCAATTCATTATTCATAACAGAGGGAAAGCCCCTATTACTCCTTCTGACTTCTTTGAACGTCTCCGAGTCTCAGTAGATCCACCTTGGGAGATAGTTGCCATTCGGGACAGTGAATTATTGACTGGTCCGATTTCATTGAATTGGAGCAGACTCGCGCCAAATGTAATGGAGGCACAGCCTGTATTATTTAATCCTGATGATCGTGTATGGCAAACCGTCTATTTGACCGCTGCGAAAAAGGACGGTGGGCAGCTTTCGGAGTTGATGAAGAATAAGCACGAAACGAGCGCGCTGAAGGTAACTGCGAGAGTCCTAAATCTCAAGCAGTTCACAAAGGCCAAATCCTTTTTGGATGAAGCTGCTAGTCGAAAAACTGCAATGGTGTATCTCTCACTGACAGACGTACTCTTCCTGCTCCTCGTGGCAAGCGTGCTCCTTTACTGGTATGTCAGGTCTCTAGAAAGGAGCGGCGTTGCCAAATTCCCAAGTAGGAAGGGATTCATATTCATAGTTTTGTTTGGTATCCTGAGCTACTCAACCGCAGAGGTCATCACCTTCTATATATTCGGAGGTGATCCAATATCCGAAGCTATGATGGGTCGACATCTCCTTGATTGGAGATTCCAATTTCAAAATTGGGTAATACTGCTTATTCATATTTCTTGTAGCATTTATCTGTACCACCGCGGGAAGAGAAATGTAGGAGGTTCTTACTGATCAAGTGCAGATCCAACAATCTCTCCCAGCGGAGCGCAAAGAGCCGCGCCCGCTGAAGAGCACGTTGGGACTCTTCCTCGTACCAAGGCCTTGACATACACACTCTACTGAGGTTTAATGTGTATGAAATATTAGATGGAGTGTGATCATGAACAGACGTACGAACATAGTACTTGATGAAGATTTGGTTGAAGCTGGCATGGAAATCACCGGCCTCAAAAGCCGTCGAGCCTTAATCGACTATGCCCTTCGGGAGCTCTTGCGAATGGAGTCCCAGAGGAAGATTCTGGAACTTAAAGGGAAGGTCCGCTGGGAAGGAGATCTTTCCACTATGCGTCAGGAAAGGGAGTTTGAATGACGTTGGTGGATACTTCCGTATGGATCGATTTCTTTGCTGCTCGAAATACCGCTCAGGTAAAGGTGCTTGAATCCATTATTGATCAAGGGGAGGATCTGTGCCTGTGTGGGGTCATCCTCACGGAAGTACTTCAGGGTATTCGGGATGACAAGCAACATAAACAGACTGAATCTGCACTATCGAGCCTGATCTACCTTCCTATGGACCAGAGCACATTCCTTCTCGCAGCTAATCTCTACCGCACCCTCCGCTCACGTGGGATCACCATAAGGAATTCGGTCGATTGCATGATCGCAGCCGTATGCATTGAGCATAAAACCGATTTGCTGCATAACGATAGAGACTTTGACCATATCTCCGACGTCTTTGGTCTTCAGGTACTGGGCAGTCCTACTGTACAGTAAGTCCGTGCATGTTTTGCAGCTCTATTACCCAATAAGAGATTCAACCAGATCGCGCAATCCATGGACATGTGATAGTCAGTTGCTTCTTTTTCATGCTTTCACCACCGGACAGGACATCCCGTAAAGATTGTGGCAGATTATAGTCAAAACTGCACCTAAAGGAGCCCGTCTGATCATTACAAAAAACCTTCAGAGCGGTTCTGAGCACCTTGAAGAAATTCATGCCCAACGTGAAAGGCCCCCAGGCCCAGCATCTTTCCACCCTTGCAGCCTTTGTCTGTGCCATCGCCGCAAGCGGCAGCACACAACTGCAGAAAGTGGCCAGGAAAATTTATGCTGAAGCCACTCCGGCAAGTCGGGAAAAGCGCCTCTCCCGATGGCTCAATAACGCTGCCGACCATTTCACAACCTACCTTCTTGCAATACAAACCATGAGGAAATCAGAATTGGAACGCTTCAATCCATCATCCGCCAGTCTGGGTTGCCTCGTGGTGAATTTGAATCATGAGGTCATAATGCCTAACAACCCCATCAACTCAGACTGGCAATTCCGCTCCGCTGCATTGCCATCCGGTTATGCAGAACGTCAGGCAGTTGTCCAAGCCAAAACAGTGAACGCAGAAAAATGCAAGGAGACGGGGAAGGAGAAGAGAATGTTCACGGATATGCATCGCGGGATCAAGCTGGACTCATGACCATGCCCGGAATTGCGGTGGTGCACAAGGTTACGTGGACGCGGGAGGAGTGGTTGCGGTTGGAAGCGCTCGGCGACGTGCGCTATAGTCCCGGCCTACCGTCGGGTGAGGAAGAGCTGCTCGCGCGTATCGATGACGCCCAGATCGTCGTCTCGGCCACCATCGTGCCATTCACAGCCCGAATCATAGAAGCCAGCTCGGCGCTAAAGCTGCTGGCCCTTTGGTCGACGGGGTACAACAACGTAGATCTGGCTGCGGCCAGGCGTTGTGGGGTCACCGTTACCAACGTGCCCGGTTACTCGGCCCATTCGGTCGCAGAGCACGCCTGGGCCATGGTTCTGCACCTGGCGAAGCGGCTGGGACAGGCCGACGCTCACGTGCGGTGCCGCCAGTTCGACTGGTCGGCCATCGAGGGGCTGCAGATCCACGGATTGACCGCAGGTATCATCGGAACTGGACTCATCGGGGCCCGCTCGGCGGCCATTGCCGCCGCCCTGGGCTGCCGCGTGCTGGCGTTCACGCAACACCCTAGCCCCGAGCGTGCCGTGACCCTCGGCGTAACCTATGTCGAGTTGGCGGAGCTGCTGGCCCGGAGTGATATTATCCTGGTGCACGCTGCCCTCGACGCAGCCACGCGCGGCCTGCTCAACCGCGCCGCGTTTCAGGCCATGGCCCGGCGGCCGATCCTTGTCAATGCCGCCCGCGGCGAAATCGCCGAGATGGATGCGCTGCTGGAGGCTCTTGAGTCTGGACGGGTACGCGGGGTCGGGCTCGACGTCCTTTGGGACGAGCCGCCGGACTGGAACAGCACGGGGATACAGCGGCTACTCGCCGCAGAGAATGTATTGCTGTCACCCCACTGCGGCATGCACACGGATGCCGCGTTCCGTGCCCTGACCAAGCTGTGCTTCGACAACATCGAGGGCTTTTTGAGCGGGCACCCCGCGAACGTAATAGGAGGGTAGTCGCCACCGTGCCCGCGATTCCAGGTGGCCTGACAAAGAAAATGCAGCGGATCGCGGGGGATGTTCGTTCCTTTCTCTTCTTGTCCCTTGACCTGCCACCGCCGATTTTTGGAGTTGGGCTCCACGTGCAAAGTACCGAGCAAGACCCAAGACCGCCAAGACCAGGTCGGACCAAACGAAGTGGCTGAGTTTGGATCTATATCACCTCAGCTGGGGGCGGTATGTTGGAGGTTACAGTGGCTATCTTGTCACGGAAATGGTCACGACGAGCAGAGGAGAAATCGATGTGCTTCACCCATTCACTCATTCGCATGGCGCTGGTCGTGGCGGTGCTCTTTTGCGCCTGCAACCCGGCGAGCGCTCAGGTCTCACTCGACGCCATGCTCACGCCCGCACTCACCCGCTATGAGCTGCCTGCCATCGCTGCCGCCGTGGTGAAGGATGGCAAAGTCGTGGCGGTCGGCGCGGTCGGCACGCGGAAGGCCGGCGCCAGGATCCCGGTAACAGTGAACGACCGCTTCCATCTTGGATCCGACACCAAAGCGATGACCGCGCTCCTGGTCGCGATGTTCGTAGAGGAGAGAAAGCTCCGTTGGGATTCGACCGTTGCCTGGGTTTTCACTGAGCTTGCGGAAAAGATGGATCCCCGCCTGCAGCGAGTAACGATCGAGCAGCTTCTTTCGCATACAAGCGGGATCCCGAGCGACAACGAGGTCTTTGCAGACCTGCTCGTCAAAGCCGTGCTCCAGGACGGGAACCTTGACGAGATGCGCTACCGGCTTGTTGAACAATGGGTCACGCAGCCGCTCGATTCGGAGCCGGGGAAGAAGTTTGCCTACGCGAACATGAATTACGTGATCGTTGGGGCGATCTTAGAGCGCGTCTCGGGCAAGACCTGGGATGAGTTGATCACGGAGCGCATCTTCATCCCGCTCGGCCTCCGGTCGGCCGGCTTGGGACCACAGGCCACGCTCGGCAAGATCGACGCGCCTCTCGGCCACATGATGGTTAACGGGAAGACCAAGGCATACCTCGCCGGTCCCAACGGCGACATCCCAACCATCATCGGACCCGCCGGGATCGCCCACATGTCGGTCCTCGACTTTGCACGCTGGGCGGCATGGAACGCCGGCGAAGGCAAGCGCGGGCCGAAGCTGGTGCCGCCGAAGACGCTGAAGAAGCTCCATACGCCGGTAATTGCGATGCCGGAGAAAAAGGATGCGGCGCCCGGCACGCCAGCGCGGGGCGGATACGCGCTGGGGTGGGGTGAGCTGACAGTAGACTGGGCGCCGGAGCCGCTCATTTACCACGGCGGATCCAACGAAAAGAACCTCGCCCACATCTGGCTCGATGCGAAGCGCGACTTCGCCATGGTTCTCGTCACAAACATCGGCGGTACCAAGGCCGACGAGGCATTTCGTGCCCTCGCACTCGAGCTGTACCGAGAGTTCGCTGCTTCGAAACGTGGAGGAAAGAGCAACCGGTGACCTCGACCAGGGCAGCGTCATCTTCTCAGCGAGTCCAACTCCCCTCACCCGCGGCAGAATCGATATCCGAAGGTGAGCTCGGCTGCTGTCCTGCTCTCCGGAGGGTAGCCTGATTGGCATGCTGACCGCATTACCCAGGCCTTCTATCAAGAGATTTCCGGTAATTGCTCAACCCCCCGTGGGAGATGAAACGGTTTGATTGGGCTGACTGTTGAAGGAAGAGCGGATGCACCAGAGGCAATCCGCTATTCCTATGCAGGTTGGCTTGGAAAGAAGGAGTCGAAGG
>Ga0255347_1001116_pt1 | contig 45544 bp, 54 predicted proteins | sample wastewater_treat_2_FD_192479 | JGI IMG/M metagenome (GOLD analysis project Ga0255347, IMG submission 192479) | Wastewater microbial communities from Lulu Island WWTP, Vancouver, Canada - plant24 | ecosystem: Engineered > WWTP > Wastewater > Unclassified | place: Canada: Vancouver, British...
ACAAATGAGCCCGAACAGGCTAATAAATCCGTACCGATGCCGAAGTGGTGGAAATTGGTAGACACGCTATCTTGAGGGGGTAGTGGGGAGACCCGTCCGGGTTCAAGTCCCGGCTTCGGCACCAGAACATAAGGTGGGAAACCACTGAAATCAGGGAGTTAGAATTCCAGGTTCTAGCTCCCTTTCTTTTTGGGTCCCTTTTGGGTCCCCTTTCTCAAGTGTCTCATCCGATTTAGGGGGGTTGTATACCCTCTCCATGAAGGCGCTCCCTTCGTCCCTCTCGTAGTTCTTGATATACGAATAGTATTTCTCGTAGATCATCTGCAGCGTCTCGTGCCCCATCATTTTTTGCACCCATCCAGGATGTTCCCCTGCATCGAGCATCAGGGTGGCGAAGGTGTGACGGGTCTGGTAGAGCGACCGTGGTTCGAGTCCCGCTTTCTTCAGCGCAGGCTTCCATACGTGGAAATTCGTCGGCATGGGCTCCACGGGTTTTCCATACTGGTTTAAGAAGACGTACTCCGACTTCCCCATGGTTGCTTTCCGCTGATCCCGAATCGCTTCGACTACGGGCGGTAACATCCTGATGTCCCTGACCGACTTCCTGGTCTTGGGGCACCCTGTCTCTCCTTTGACGAGAGTTTCCCGAACCCTGATGATCCCCAACCTGAAGTCGATGTGCTTCCATTTCAAAGCGGCCATCTCCCCGAACCTCATACCCGTGAAGAAGGCGACAGTGAAGAAGTTGCGGTATCGCGGGCTGACGCTATCCAGGACCAGTCTCACCTCTTCCATGGATAGGGGATAGATATCAGGTTTGGTCACCTTGACATTCTTGATCCGGTCCATGGGGTTCTGCTCGATGTCACCATTGAGAAACGCCATTTTGAACACGGAGCGCATGGGCACCAGGACGTTGTTCTTGCGCTTGTGGGAGCACTCGAGCTCGCTGACGAACTTGCGGATGTCCATGTAGCCGATCTCCCCGATGGGAACGTTCCCGAAGCGGGGAAGGATGTACCGGTTCATGGAGTAGCGGTAATCCTCCAGGGTCGAGAGCTTGATTTCTTTGGAAACGATGTCGATCCATTTCTGGGCAAGCTCACCAAACAGCTGTCCCGCTTCCGGTTTTGGGCGCCGGTCCGGAATAGCACCATGAAGCATGAGTTCCCTGAGATAATCGTCCCGTAAGCGTCGAGCTTCGGTAATGGACTGAGAAAGAGCTCTTTTGACTTTTTTCCCGTTGATTTTTGCTATGAAGTGCCAGGTCACACCTCGCAGCACCATGTTGTGATTCTTGTTCCGTTTCCTTTCTTTGACCACCATCATACCCTCCATACCTTCTGCGGTTGGGCAGGTATTCGCGGTCTTTCCCTTTTGATTTCGGTTGGTCTGACCACCTCCTTCTTCTGCTTGATGGACTGCCGCTCCAGTTCCTCCACTGCATCAACTGGATAGAGAACTCGGGAGGACCCTGGTGCTTGGAAATACTTGAGCAGCCCTCGCTCTCGCCAGTTTTTCACCGTGCTGAGGGCTACCCTGAACCTATCAGCTACTTCCCGTTGGGTCAAATACTTGCTGTTATACCCTTGCTGTTCCTTTGCTTCCTCCATCGTAATGCACTCCCTTCCGGGAACGAGGGAGCAACATCATCGGGTTGATGATGAGGCAGGTCATCCTGCCTCACCATGGTTAACATCATCAAAAGACTTGTTCCCGATTGATATTATTTAGTTTTTATGATGAATCTCTTGTGTTGGAATTCAACCTGACGCTGTCGGGACATCCAGTCCCTCAGCCTTAGACGCCGTAGATGGCAACTAGGGCATAATGCACTGGCTCGTGGTCGTACTTGCCGTTCTTCCAACGACCCTGAGCGGCAATGGCTCGCCAGTGGGACCTCACCACGCTTTCATCAGCGTCGAACTTTTCCGCTGCCCAGGGTATGGCAGTCTCGGAATCCCAGCCGCCAATGACAATTAGATACCAAGCATCAACAACTGCGTGATAATCATGGGGATCTTTTACATAAAGCGGCGAACAGTTTCGAATTTCCATCTTTCTAACCCTCCAAATTCATTTGTTAGCGGGCTTCTGCCCAATGGCTAGTACCGGACAAAGCTTGACTAGCTGGAGATGGAGGGTTGCCAGAAGGCTGTTGGATGGTGGGCTGAGATTGCCCCGCTGATAGAAGCTGTGATGCTATAGGCTGCCACCTCGTCACCCCCATTCCCATCCCACGATGGTGGAATGGGGGTTTCGGCGGTAACATGGTCGATGGACGCCGTCCCGGTGAGACGACGAGTAAGTGGCTAAAAAGACGATGTATTATTATCTATAAAATCAAAATGTTATCGTGTGCCGAAACCCCTCTTGTTTAAACCAGCGCCCTATGGCCGTGATGGCCATCAGGCACCCTCACACCGGGCCTGAAACTGGCCCGCTTCGAACTCCCAGACCTGGAAGCGCCTTCCAGCTACACTCCGAACCTGTCTGGTCCAGCGACCGTTGGAGGCCTTCTCGATGAGCCCCTCCTGGGCAAGAGCATCCCTCAGGGCATTTTTCGTGAAGGGCAACTTCTGGCCTACGGCCTTGAAGTGGCTCGAGAGCGTTTCGAGCAGGATGTCGGGATAGACCTGAACCAGGTTTTCCGAATCCTTCGCAACGCCGACGACCTTTCCTCGGTCGGATGCACTCCCGCGCAAGCCTGAAATCGAGATCGTGCCAGCCGCAAGCTTCTGTCCCAGAATCCGGAACATGACACTCACGGAGCTTTCTGACTGCATCTCGCTGGCCTGCCGCTGCAGGTGCCTTCGGGCAACTTCCTCATACTCGACGGCCATCTGCGCCGATTTAACATCATCGATGACCCCTAGGCATACGAGGTAAGCCAGGAACAGTTCGAAACCGAGCCAGTTCAGGGCCCAGTTCGAAGCGATCCGGAGACCATTAGAAAGCCCAAGGGTCTCCGATGACAGCGCCTGAATCTTCTCGTCCACGAACTGGCGGCAATACTGCTTCCAGTCCGCTTTCGAGAGAACCATCTGGATCAAACCCGGCAGGAACATGGAGTAGACCGACCGGTTTTGCCAGCATCGGCTTCCAGCCTGCAGGTTCTTCTCGGGTTCCACCCTGAGCAGGATCGTCCGGCCCGTGATGGATTCCACGTCTGAGACGAAGTCCTCGCCCGTGGACAGCAGAAGCCCCCGGATATACCTTGGCTCCGAAATCCTGGCGTTTGACCGAAGTCTTGCCCGTCCATGGCCATCGGCGTGGTTTTGCAAAATGCGAGTAACCGCATGCAGCTCTGCCACTCGGGCCTTGTAGTCGTCCACGAAGTAGAGGTTGTCACGAAAAAACCAACCCTCAGCTTCGATGGCATTGGCCGTCGAAGACCATGACACGAAGCGGTCGTCAAAGTCGCCGAAGAAATTCATCGCAAGGATGCCCAGGAAGGTCTTGCCGCCACCCGATGAACCCTGCAGGTGCAGAGCGGCCTTGCCCTTTCCGAACAGGTCCTTTGTGACCGATGTGAAAGGGGCCAGGGCAATGTGCCCCATCAGGGGGTACATGACCTCGCGGCCTTTCAGGTTGAGGAAATCCTCCAGGAGATGCGTCCCGAGGCGAGACAGTATCGACGCATCCGGATGGAGTAACCCGATCCTTTGGGAGAAGCTCCCCTCGGATAGGTCCACTTCCATGGCCGGTTGGGCGATAATGCCGTTCGGGGTAATCAACATATTCCGGGAGAGATAACTTCCATCCTCCGTGAAACCGACCGATGTCGTAACCGACGTCTCCGGAATGGAAACACCTGAAAGCTCCTGGGTCGCAATCCTGAGGTCCTTCAGGGACCCGTACAGGATCGCTTCGGGACCAGCCGCTTCGAGGATCTTCCTCTTGAGCCGGCCCGACAGAAATTCCTCGGCCGACAGGGTGATAGGATGGCTTTCCCCCTCCCTGTGAAGGGTGAGATCGAGCATCCTGCCCTTGACATGGCCTTCATCCTTCCGCAGCTTCTGTGAATCAACGGTTAGATGAAAATTGGCCAGCCGGACCTTCTTTCCTGCCCAGAGCTTGAAGAGCCAGCCGTTCTCAACCACAAAATTGTGGCCGCTACCAGCAGTCTCCTCGTCATCGTGGTCGACGACATCGTCGGCATCACACTGGGTGCAATCTTCCGAAACTACTTGTTGCAGATTTTCTTCCATTCTTTTTCACCTCCTTTCTTTCGGGCTGCCGCCCTTATTTCCCCCGAGAGACAGTGCCTTGACCGTTGTCAGCAGTGTCAACGGTGTCAGCAGTGTTTCGGGAGAGAGAGGAATTTGATCCTGCCGATCCTAGGGCCGCTGACGTATGGGCCAAAGCAAAGACCGGTGAAGGATGCCTACTCTCACTTTTTAAATACTGGACAAAGCTCTGTCACTGGAGACAATAAAAAGGAGGGGCAACATCAGGAGGGGGGATAGCTCATTTGGTATGACTTTTTTATAACCTTATTATATAGGAAGGACACTGTCCGATTGCAGGGGTTTGATCATGACGGCGAAAACGTTCTACGAATGGATGAGTGAACACGCCAAGGACCTGACAAGTGTGAATCACTTTGCAGCCTTTCTGTTGCATTGTATTTTCAACGAATTACGTGCTCAAAATCCCGCAGCCCCCATTCCCCAAGGTAAGTACGTAGAACACCCCCTGCCGATGCCTCGGGAGGACTTTCCCTATTTCCCAGCCAACATCAATCACGCTGATGTTGTCTACGAGAGAGAACAAGACGCATTATCCGATTGGCTCCATGAGGGGAAAACCCCTGAGTCCTTCTGTTTGCATCAAAAGGAACGCCTCGCGCGGAAAACAGGTCTAGTAGTCCAGAAGATCCTTTCATGTGCCAACGACTTCAGCCACCACGTCGAGAAAATCAGCCAAGAAAATAAGATCCCCATTTCTTCCCTAATGGACATCCTTTTAGCTATGACGTTCGATATGAGGGAATATTCTCTGCCATCACATGCCTCCAATGACAAGGACAGAGATTCGGCTCTACAGGGTTACCCCAGCCTTGACATATTTCTGCCTAACATTCTTATTTCAGCCGATGTCCCTATAGGAGATAGGGATCGCAAAATACTTAGCGCGATAAAATCACTCTACGACCTGTTTCAGGAAGCCTTCTGGGTGCTTATGGTCTCCGGCATGACGGGTCTCATTAATTCCCTCATTTTTGCAAGAGACAAAAACCTCGACGACATAAAAAAGCATCTGATTGACGCGGCTTGCTTTATTTTAATGGAAGAGAGAGTACGCGACATCAGAACTTACGAGGATTTCTATTCATACGTGGTGGAGGAGATGGGGGTCTTCAAGCAAGTATTTCCGACCTATTCAAGACTCTGCATGAATTATATACAAAAAGCAGCACTTGCCAGGATACGACTCACGCAGACAACCAGCTCAATTTCCCTGGAACAGCATAAAGTGTCCTTGAAATCAGGTGCTGCCATTAAAGCGGCTGATGACCTACATGATCAGTACATTGATAAGATCTCATATGATAAAAATAGCCATGGATCTGGTTACGGGGCAGCAACATCTTACGCGCCATATTCGAGCGACGATTTTGTTGCCAAACCTTCCACAGAAAATGCCAGCATGGACATTCATAATGCTAACCGCTTAGACGCTGAATACTTCAGAAGAGAAACCGAAAGTTTTGAGTTCGAAATCCTCATGGAATCTGCGCAGCGCCTGCTATATAATCCATTGAGATCTTATAAATTGAAGGGAAAACCCGAAAATCTAATCAAATATATTCGTGCAATTATTGATAATCGTACCTTTGACCTCATCCATGAGAATTATGATTTCATCATCAAAGATATGTTTGGGAGGAGCCCTCGGACCCTCAGGAGAATTGAAAAGGAAGAATTTGATAAAAAGCTGACCGGTAACTCTGAACGGATGAAGCGGCGCGGACGAACTTTATCCGATGTCGACACACAACACAGGATAAGCGAAAGAGAGAATAGACGAGCACATAAACTGGCAGGGTATTGGAATAAAGAAGAACTAGTCGCTGAATTGAGAAAGCCAAGCAAAATCCGTGAGGCCAATAATAACGGAATTCCGCTGAAAATATATAGCCGCACGAAATTGCTGAAAAGGATCAATAATGCTGTTAACAAAGGGCTAATTAAACCCAAACAAGTGAGTAGATACTATTATTTTAAATATGAGGATTTCCTTAGGATCGCTCGTGCCATTGCGTAAATGATATTGAATAAAATGCCGTCATCATCTGTATCCAGAGCTGACTTCCCACTCATGCACCTGCCCTGCTCCTTTCCCTTATACCACCCTCGCTGATTCCCGCTTTTACAGCACTATCTGACAAAGCTCTGTCCAGTATTACTGGTCTGAGAGACTATCGTAATTCTGCCTTGGAAAGGGGGATAGAACAGTACCCGGCGCGATCGCTTCTCGACAAAATAATATTGGAAGGAGTGCAACATTACATGGGATTAGTCAAATATTTTTCGAATCAGGATTCGCGTGCTCATACTGCACCTCCTCAAAGTCCGCTTCACATCGCAGCGGATATCTTACGGAGAAAGGGGATGCAATCGGATGACATGCGGATTGCTCTCACGTCGTTAACTGTCATGAATTCCGCTTACCTGGGGAATGCACTATCCCTGGTGATTCATGATGGAACCGGCCGCAAGGCGGGCATCATCGACTTGGTCATGCAGATGGTTCCTCACAATCGGCTTCAAGTCATGGGGCACATAAATCAGGAGTTGATCTTCAGCAAAGATCAACCGCTTAAAGGGTGCTGCCTCATCGTGAATGATAACAAATCATTCAACAACGTGGTCGGTCATATGGATTCCCTGCTTGGTCGCGGATCAGCCACGATGAGGAATCCATACAAAACGAGATTCGGCAGTGGCACCGAGGACCTCAAAGCAGAAGGCCCTGTTTCCTGTATCGTCCTCGTCAAGAGCTTCAAGGATTGTTCGCTGACGCATCCTTATATCCTGAGAGTCAATGCACAAGGCGGTGCGAACAAATATTCGGAGCATCTGCCCGCCCTTTATGGTCATGCCCTACAAGATATCTTCGTCGTAGACGCAGCGATGTTCAAAAAGAACATGGAGCTATTGAAGCCTAGCAAAGTGCATGTTCCGTTTGCCGATGATTTGTCAAAGTTCCTCAACACCAACGGACATGTCGACCGGAACCCGTTTTATGAAGTTATTCATCGACTGTTGATCAGCACGACATTGATGAACAACATCAAAGCTCCGTCGAAGGCTCGTGCGATGGCCATGCTATATGACGTTGATGAAGCGGCCATGGCAAATTGGCTTTCTAGTAGAAGCAATGAGAATCATGAATATAAGTTACTCGAGAGCGCAAACGTAGCAACAAGTGGCCAGTCGATAGGGGACAGGCCGCTTACAGCAACGAAATACGATTACTACCTTCTCTGGGTCTTGCTTAATGGCATTATTGTATTCGATGCAAACGTCCTCACGAGTCGCCAGAACCGAATCTTCACGGCCATCAGAAATATCAATATTCAACGTGCAACGGGCAGGACATTTGCCGCGTTAGGGACGACCACCAACATACTTGTAGCCATAAACAGAAATCCTGACTCATGGACTGGGAGAGACAATATACTCAAAGAGGTTAACCAGGACGGGGGAGAGGAACTCTCCCTGGCTGATGTTGAAATTGACCTGAAGCATCTTATAGAGGGCGGCGTTATTGAAGGTCATCGGCCCGAGGGGAAAAGAGATCGTCATTATCACATCATGGTGACTCGCGTGAGCGACCCCGTGATGTTGCCTCATCCGTCAACGATCATGGACCCAGTATACAAGGGCCAGACTGTTGACGTCGTCAATCCGATAACTGGTATTGTAGAGATAATATGAAATTCAACATATTGAATATTATAGGGAGGTATATATGTCCTACAGTTGCTTACAAGTTACAGTTCAGCCAAATATTCCCGCTTTTCTGATCAAAGAGAAAGAGCTTGAACTGTTGAAGGAGTGCTTTTCTTGTGAAGAGGTGATTGATCGTGATGGATTGAAACACTATTACTTTTATTCAGAAGACTTTTCTGGAACGGAAGATGAAATTCAGGAAGCAATGATGAAAATCTTTCAAGAAGTTATCAAGAGGTCAAAGGGAAAGTTCAAACACATCTATCTTCAGGGTGCCACTTTTTGCACAAAGATGTAGCAAGATGCATTTGGTGGAATGGTTACTTTCATAAAGAAAAATTCCGTGAAACGCACTTCGACTTTAGAAATTATTATCGATTGGATGAAGCGAGTCTGTCTGAGTAATCTGTGAAAGGGGCAATCTCATCGGATTGCCCCTTTTTTCTTTCCCACCGCCCAGAAACAGTCCGACTCCTCCGATCTGTCTATGCAGCCAGAATAAATTATAAATATCTAACTTGGAGGAAAGCACCATGGAACAAAGTAACGACAACCAAATAGTTCAACTCAACCTCAGCCTGCCCAGGCATGACAGGGACATGCTCCGCAAAATAGCCGGGAAGCGCATGATGGAAGACCCCAGCAAGGTGGAGAGCGCAGCATCGGTAGGGGCGGAGATTATCCGAAAGTATCTCGACCAGAAAGGAACATACGAAAAGGAGAAGTAGGATATGAACAAACAATTATTAATCGAAAACAAACAGAAATTCATGGATCAGGCGATGGAGTTCTTCAATTGCCTCTTTGAGGCACCTTTACGCCAGGAAAGAGGGGAAATAGAAATACGAGTATTTCCGAATGGCTATGCCCAACAACATTTCTTCAAATCCGAAGAATCCGCGGGGGAAATGGCCTATATCCTTTGCAACGAGGGCATCGATGTATACTTCGGCGTAAATTCTCGAGTCGGCAGAGGGGGTGCGAAAGAGAACGTTCACTGGTTAAGCGCATTTCATGCCGAGATCGACTACGGCAAGCTGGGGCATAAAAAGGAATCCACGCATGAGACGCACAAGGATGCCCTTGCAGCAATCAGGGTATTCCCTATGGAACCATCCGTCATCGTCCATTCAGGCGGGGGTTACCATTGCTATTGGGTGCTGCTCAACCCGGTTAATGTGATGAAGGTCGGGCTCGACAATATTGAATCTGTCAACAAAGCCTTGAGTGCCTCATTGGGCGGGGATACAGCAACCGATATATCGCGGCTATTGAGGGTGCCTGGGACACTCAACCTGAAGATTCCCGATAAACCCCGTCCCGTCATGGTCGTATCGTACTCGGGGAAGAGATACCAGTATGAGGATTTCGTTCACTTGGTGAAGGACGATGGCCCAAAAGGAATAACGACGGGACCGACTTTTATGACAGACACAACGATATCTTGGGCAGCAGCTGTAAATCCCATAGAGGCCGATTCATTGCCTGTCTCCGAGAAGATAAAATCACTCATCAAGCAAGGGAACAGGGGTCAATACGTCTCGCGGAGTCATGCCGATTTCGCTGTCATCACAACTTTGGTCCATAAGGGCTTGTCCGACTCTGAGATCCGTAAGGTCTTTCTGCAGTATCCCATCGGCGAGAAGTACAGGCAGCATAAAGCCCCCGAACAGTACCTGAAACATTCGATCGACAAGGCAAAGAAACTGAGCAATTTGACGCCTGACGAGTTGACAGACCCCCTATTCATCTCGGAATCCATCAGCAAGACGGAGAGGGGATACCAGCTGGATGCGGTCAAGTTTGAGGAGTACATCATTAGAAAGTATAACATCAAGTATCTGGACAAGGAGACCATGTTCTTCCAGTACAACGGAAAGTGTTACACTCCCTTGACCGAGAATGCCCTGAACTTCATCTGTCAACGTGAGCTCGGCATCCATCGCATGCTTTTCCCAAACAACATGCTGAAGCAGCTCATTCATTTTGCAAAGGGTGACGCCCTCATGGACAGCGCAATTTCAAGTAGGGACCATATCAGCTACCTGACCCTTCAAAACGGTCTTTACAAGGTAGATACCGGGGAACTGCTGACTCATACGCCAAGCATCTTCACGACGAACCTTCTCCCCTACAATTACGACCCCGAGGCAATCTGTCCTCGCTTCATGCAGTTCCTCGACGAAGTATTCCTTGGGGACAAAGAAAAGATCCAGTTCATTCAGGAGGCAGTGGGGTATACGTTCCACAAGTCCATTCCCACCGCTGCAATGTTCTTCATGGTGGGTAGCGGCAGCAACGGGAAATCCGTTTTCATCAACACGATTTCAAGCCTCGTGGGTGAGGACAATTTCTGCAGCGTCAGCTTCAGCGACCTATCTGACGAGCGTTACATCCTGAAGCTATACCAGAAAATGATCAATATCTCCGGGGAGACACCGCATGCCAAGCGATTGAATACTGACATCATCAAGCAAGTCGTAGGAGGTGACTGGGTAACAGGACGAGAGCTCTACAAGGAACCCATGACATTCAGACCCTACGCCAAGCACTTCCTGGCCATGAACAAGGCGCCCATGATTGAGGACACCTCCCACGGCATGTGGAGAAGGATATGGATAGTGGATTTCCCCAGGCGATTCGAGGAGCATGAGATGGACAGGGAACTGGAGGACAAGCTGAGAAATGAGCTCTCCGGCATCTTCAACTGGGCACTTGAAGGTTACAGGAGACTAAAAGGCAGGAGATTCTCCTTCCCCGAAAGCGATGCAATGAAGATCTCCAAGAGTGAATACCGAAACGACATGGACAGCATCAGGGATTATGCGAGCAAGTATCTACACCGGTCGGATAACAGGGAGGACAGGCTCATTTTCAAGGACGTGTATGACTCGTATGTTGCCTTCTGTCAAAACGAGGGGAAGAAGGAAATCGAAGCAAAAAAGGATTTCGGAAAGAGACTTCAGGACATGCACTACAAGGTGACCGAATCGACGAGAGACGCCAACAAGAAGTGCGTATTTAATGTCCGGTGGGCCAAGGAATAGAATGATATCTGATTGAAGTAATCCGGGATGTTCTCCCTTTTCCCCAAAAGTGAAAAAGAAAATAATACCTGCTGGTGCTTGTTGCTTAGGAAAATTAGAAAAGGATTAGAAATTCGAGGGTTCAGTTAATGGGATAACCGGAATCATCATGTAGGGTTATAGGAAAGATTAACTGAATTAACTCATTTTCCAACAAAATAAAATACAAGTAAAAATAGATATAAATATAAGGAAGTAAATAAGGTTGAAATATCGGTTAATTTTCTAATCTTTGCTGGAAGCCGTTATTCTAATTCCGTTTATTACTTTTCACTCATGGGAATCAGTTAATCAATTTCTAATCCCCTTATTACCCAGGAGATTATAGTCATTTTGTTCCACCAGCAGGTGTATATATTTTTTCTTTCTTTTTGGGAAAGGAGGGGAAGTAGTCCTCACCTGCATGAGCTTTCTTAATCATCCATAAGCAATCAGCATATCTTCAATAGTCAGTCAGATAGTTTCTTCTTCCTCCGATCTGTATCTCCAGCCAGAACAAATATAATGAAGGGATAAGAACCAGGAATGGATCTTTCCAGAAACATTCCTGAGCCGATCTGTATCCGAAGGCAGAACAAATTATAAAGGCCAGGATCACATCTCAATCAGAAAGGAGGTGAGGACCTTGAAAAAGAGGATCTACAGCAGACCTGTCTCCGTGACCCTGTCAGAGGACATGTTCCAGCATATCCACGAGATCGCCGAGAAGGAAGAGGTGAGCATGTCCGAGGTCATCAGGGAGGCGATTCAGGAGAAGCTAGGCAAAGCAGCCAAAACAGACCAATGCAGTAAATAATTTATCATGGAGGTACATTGCAATGACAGCAAGAGAAAGAAAGGAAAAGAAGACGATTGTCTATTTGTCCAACAAGGACAACTTCAGACGATTCGTACTGGAGCTTCAAGAGTATATTAACACGCACATGAATAACGGGTGCGGCTACCGAGAGAATACGAACAGTTCATACGTTCACAAGCGCCATTTTATAAGATTCTGCAATATCAAGAAATTCGATTGGGAGGCGGTTAACGAGTTCTTCCAAGACGAGGACAACTATTGGTGCAGATGTGATTGTGATTATCTCAATAAGGTTAAAGTCGATGAGAAAGGAGACGTTGTACATGTGGAACAATGAAACAGCCATTTCAATCAAAAATACGGTAACGAAGCGTCCGGATATACAATCATTCGGACACATCATGAACATCATATATAAAGAGCTAAAAACAAGGAATCTGGAATACGCAGAAATACAGAATGCCAATGCACATGGTGACAAGCGCTTGGTTTTTGACATATTAACCGAAGAATTAAATAGCGGGAAGCAATATGTCGTTCATGTAGATTTCATCCAGCTAGCTCCAAACGTCGAGCAATTCCTGGATTGTGTTTATGGATCAGGTTCAACGTCTGACCTCAAGATTATCATTTTCGATGATAATCGCTTGGAGGGTGCCGAGTATGAGGTGTGGACTGAACTCTATTTTGTCACCCGCCTGATCAACAAGTGCAATGCCCTCAGCATCCCTTTTGATATGATTGGATATAATGATCCGCTTGATAAGAGCATGTTGACTCAATTTTCTCTAGATTTTCATCCCGAAGCAGTTGAATCATATCTGCAATCTGGCCCTCTTCCTACCAAGTGGGATATTCAAAGGACGGCATTTTGGTCACTATTTTATAATACGAACTGCCATATGATAGAGCAGTATGATCTGCACAGATTGCAGCCAGATCGTTCATTAGGATTTCGGATATCGGACGACTTGGATGTATTCGTGAAATGGGTAGAAGACGAAATATTCTTTGTCATTACCGACAGCAATAATTCTGAATTCATTCCATGGTTGTGGAAAAAAAGAGAGAAATACTTTGGAAAGGATTTTCCCGATCGAACCTTGTCGAATTATCGAGACGGTGTAAACTCCAGCATATGTCTTAAATATTGCAATATTCCGATTCACAAGTTGGAGAGTATGAGTTCTTCGGCACTTAAAACGCATGGCAGTTCTCTCTTTTATGAAGCATCTATTTTGCGAGACACTGTATACGGCGCATATAAGCAGTATAAAGGCGAGTCGGAACAGACGAAGGATATCTCTATTGAATAAGGCAGTCTCCCATGCTGCAACAGGAAAGACCACCATGTCGTTCTCATCTGCTGGGGTGGTCTTTCATCAAACTTAGTGGCACAAGATTAGCATATCAGGATGTTAAAATAATTAATTAGGGGTCAGGAAAATAACATGCTGGATCTTACAGATATCTTAAATGAATTCTTCGATGTTCTCGAAAGAGAGGCAAAGGTTCTTCAGTCACATTATGATCAATATGCAGTGGATATTTCCCGATTAAGGGAAGAATATTTTCATTATATGCTAATCAGGCACGTCCTGTCAGGCAAGATGATCCAGAGTATTAATAAAATCGAGCCTGAAAGATATTACGATGACGCGCACGAAAGATGCGATATTGTTCTCAATAATGACATATACATTGAAGTCAAAATGTGGCAGGAGGGTAGCGTATCAAGATTGGCCAATGATCTCAAGAAACTTTCAACATACATTAAAGACGAGAAAGCAATTAGATGTCTCCTTATAATCAGCATGTATCCTCTAAAATCATACAAGACTAGGAAGGCGGTAGAAGAGGATTATGCCGATACAATTGAAAAAATAAAAATAGATGGGATAAACATTCAACGGTCACTTCTAAAGATAAGCGATCCCAATTTCAAGGAAAAAGGCGAGCCACATTATTTGACATCCGCTTTGTTCATCCTGTCAGAAGTCTAAGGACAGGAGCCTGGTCTCGCATAATGAAAGTCCTCAGGGTCAACCAGTCTATAATTGTGAGGACACCGTCAACCTGGAGACCCTGATGGTCATGGCGTTCAACCTCAAGCTGAACGATACCCCGTTTCAGAGAATCCACAGCGTACATCTGCCGACTGTGCCGGAAATCCCGTACAAAGCAGACCTGGCGACGGTGGACAGGGTCAAGAACATGGGAGGGTGGTCGTGGTGGTAATAGCCGTGAGCCGTCTCTATGACTTAATACTTGTTGCTCCTAGCCCGACAACATTGGTATCTTAAGCACCAGATGAACTGAGGAGCTATTCAATTGAAAAGTGAACGAGGAAGAGTGAAAACTAATCTCGATAAGATTATTGCGAAGATCAATGCAAAAAAGAACGGCCACTGCCGCATAAATCATCTGCAAGGGTGGCGCGACTATCTCGAGGATGGAGATCTGGCATTCTCCCCTCAAGATCTGCACGAAGCATTAAAGGATACTATTTCTATCATCCCTTACCCAAAGCTGCTTTACCCTAGAAAGAAGAACTACTTCACTGCAATTAACCAAGATGCACGATTCAGACCCGAGGAAGCTCTCGAAAGATTCATAACGCTTTCCAATTCCAAGAATTATTGCAATCAATTCCCTTTGAGAATACCGAAGGAATACAGCGATATTTTTATTATGAATGATGATTCAAGGCATATCCTGGTCGAACTGAAATCATGGGAAAGCGATAACTCCCCTCTTTACGCCATTGTAGAAAGCATAAAAAACCTCTTTTTATATAGAACCATAAGGAGAGAGAACATACCATACCACCAAGATTTTAAATGTTTCAATGATGCAGACATAATTGTTCTCGCTCCAAGATCTTATTACCAGTATTACGATCTGATTGAGGAGATCGATGATTCAGTTGTGTATCACAATAGACACCTTGATGTATTGAGCAGGACTCTGAGCTACCTCGGCATCGAATTCGACACGAAGATTACATTTATGATGCTTAATCTAAAAAAAGAAGTTTTCCTTGAGCATTGCAAGAAATGCAAGAACTACAAGGAAAAAAATGGGAAAAAGATAACTTATATATTCGATGAAGATGCTCTTCCTGAATTGGCGAGAAATAAATGGGAACTGTTGGTTTCTTCAGACATGAGATGAGCCGATAAAGGGAGGTGCCGTGTCCTTAGATCTCGCAGTAATCACTAATAAGAAACTTTCCAAGGATCAGAGGAAAGCAGTCTCTGACTTTCTCAAGGAAAGCGGGTTCCGTAAAGACCGATACGGATACCATGCTGCTCAGGAAGACATCTCACTCGATCTGTTCATCGATTTGAAACCTGAAAAAAGCGACTTCTGGACTGACGAACCTCCCAAGGTGGTATGGTTTACCCCTCTGGCTGAAATAAACCTCGAATCCAGGCACACCAGAAAATCCCACGAAATGAGCTTTCGCACGGCAAAGAAGCTGGCCAAGATCATCGGAGGGGTAATCTACGATAACCAAGTAGGCGCCGTATACGATGCCAATGGCAGACCCTGTCATCCCTCAATTGCCGCCTGCAAATTCGAAAAGTATGGGGCCAGCATCAATCTATTCATGCGCAGCATAGGGATCCTTGAAACCATCGTGAAGAAGTGAGCCGGAATTAGAAGGTTATTCCATGCAGTTGATTATTCACCGCGGGGCACATCAGGTAGGGGGGAACTGCATAGAGATGACCTATATGGATTCCACAATGCTCCTGGACGCTGGACTCCCTCTGGATAGTGGATTTGATGACGATCCGGAAGATGCTCTGCCGCAGCCTCTGTTTGAAGAAATCAGACAAGGGATTAAGAAGATTGACGGTGTAGTAATCTCACACGCTCATCTGGACCATTATGGTCTAGCGAGAATGTTACCCCGAAATATCCCTCTTTATTGCGGTGCTGCCTCCGCAGAATTGATCGAAATCACCGCGAAAGTAAGATCTTTTCATTCGGAAGGTGTCGCTTTTCAATATTTCAGGGGCAAGGAACCCTTCACCATTGGGCCATTCTCGATAACTCCTTATCTCATGGATCATTCAGCGTTCGATTCGTATGCCTTCCAAGTCAGCGCTGGGGGCAAGAGTGTCTTCTATACAGGTGACTTTCGCGCCCACGGAAGGAAAGCAAAAGTTCAAGAGGAGTTTATCAATAATCCTCCCCACGTGGACGTCCTGCTCATGGAAGGAACGATGATCGGGTCACGCATAGACGAGCCTGCCATTACAGAGGAAGAACTTGAAGACATGTTTTTTCAGGTGATTTCGGAGACACCTGGGATCGTCATGGTTAGTGCCTCGGGCCAGAACATTGATCGCTTGGTAACCATATTTAAGGCTGCGCAGCGTTCTCGAAGACGGTTCATTATAGATTTCTATACTGCCGAGATACTCGAATTACTTGGGAAATACGCAAGAATTCCACAAGCATCCTGGCCAAGAATCAGAGTATGCTATCCAAAGTTGCTTGCTGACAGGTTTGAGGAGATTGGATTGAAATACATTCTGACAAAGCACCGGGAAAATGGAATCAAATGGACAAGGCTAAGAGAGCTTGAACCCCAGTCCGTAATGCTTGTCAGGCCTGGATTTCGATGGGACATCCGAAAATTTCTGAACCTCAAGGATGCTACCTGGGTTTATTCCATGTGGCCAGGCTACTTTCAGACAAGCAAGCCGTTAAATAAGCTGCGGTCATACTTTGAGGAGAAGAATGTCCGAATCGAATATCTACACACGGGTGGTCACGCTAAAATACAGGACTTAATCAAACTGGCTGAGGCACTCAATCCATCGACGGTCATTCCCATTCACAGTGATCATGCGGAGAAATATAAAGATTATTTCCCGAATGTGACGCTCTTGAACGATGGGGAGATATTAGAGGTTGAATAAAGTGAATGCGAAAGCATCTAAACGTAAAGCGTGGAGTGCCCCCCTGCGGTTAGACAGATGCGGTTAGGGTAGCCGGACAGGATTTCATTAGGTTGAACATTTCCTCGAACTCCATAGGCGGCACATAGCCGAGAGCAGAGTGCAGCCGCTTGCGATTATAAACGTCCTCGATGAAGTAGGGAAGACGATTTTGGACATCGTCCATCGTCCGGTACTCCCAGAGATAGACCTCCTCGGCCTTCAGGGTCTTGATGAAGCTCTCGGCCGCCGCGTTGTCGTAGGGGTTGCCCTTGCGGGCCATGCTGATCCGGAAGCCGTTTGCAAACAGCTCGTTGACATAATCGCAGGAGGCGTACTGGACCCCTCGATCCGAGTGATGGACGATCCCTTTCGGGGGTCTGCGAAGCGCCAGGGCCATCCGGAGGGCCTCCAGGCACAAGGCCGTGTCGATGTTGCGTGACAGGGCATACCCCACGACCCTGCGGGCGAACCGATCCAGGATGACCGCCAGATACACAAAGCCGCTCAGGAGGGCAATGTAGGTGATGTCGGCCACCCAGAGCTGGTTGGGGCCTGTGACCAGCAGGTTCTGCGCGAGATTGGGATAGACCCGATGGGCATGCCCGCTGTTCGTCGTGCGGACCCAGCGGCGCTTGGGCTTTCGCGTCAATCCCTGCTGCTTCATGACGCGAAGCACCTTCTTGTGGTTGTCCCGGAACCCTCGACGATGCAACTCCTTGCTCACTCGACGGTATCCGTAGCCGGGGAACTCTTCGATCACGGACCCGATGCGGGCGATGAGCGCCTGCTCCCCGTCGGGCCGGTTCTTGGACTTGTGGTAATACGTGCTGCGGGGCAGGTTCATCAGCTCGCACCCCCTTTCGATGCTGTCGACGAGGTCACGATGCTCAGCGATGAACTGCCGCTTCTCTTCGGCGGTGCGAGGCTTCGCTGAACGGCTTTTTTTAAAAACTCGTTCTCCAGGGTGAGCCGGCCCACCAGCTGCTCGAGCTGTCGGACGCGCTCCTCCAGGGCCGCCTCGTGCGTGGGAGGATTATCAAAGCGCCCCTTGGTGTACTGATCCTTCCAGTGATAGAGCAGCCCCGACGAGATCTCGTGCCGTCGCATCAGCTGCGCCGCCGTGCTGACCCCGCTCAGGTACTCTTCCACCACCTGGCGCTTGAACTCGTTGCTGAACGTTCTTCGGTGTTTCATGGCAAGATCCTTTCTCCCCCGCTCGGGGATCTGGGGTTCTGCCCGGTACTCTAACACATTTTGTCCAACTCAAGGGGTGCAGTCCAGTTATAAATTTTCTGTTGTTACTTCTACTGCTGCACCGATTGATTCATTCCTGATAAATATGACAGCTTCAAGAAGTTTGAGATAAGTGTCACCAATATGTCCTGATTCAAATTTAATAAACTCCAGATCACCAAATAGACCCGACTCAAACCTCGCGCCATTTTCGACCAGAGGTATAACCGGGATACCTCTGTGAATAGCAGTAGAAATCTCATCGCGCGTCCACATCGATTCTCCTTTTTGCGTTATTAATATCACGATGAAATCAAGATTATCTCTTAATTTTGTAATTACTTTTTCTGATATCTTGCGAGGTTCGTATGGTTGGCCAGTTATAACTTCTACGTTCAAGAGACTCAAATATTGCTCCACTTTTGAGGCTATGTTTTGCGTGTAATCATCATCAAAGCTATAAGAAAAGAAGCATCTCATTTTTCTATTTTGTCTGAGTATTTTATCTTCGAGTAACTGCGATCTCTTTTCTGTATCGCCACGTGAATTATGAACTTTACGATCGCATTCCTCCAAATCGAAGGCAGTTACAAACTGATCAAAAACGTCGTTCATATCTTTAATACTGTCAGCACTCACAATAATCTGAAAAAAATCCTTTAATCCATTCAATTCGATAGATAAATATCCTGCGCTACTTTTCGGGAATCGGATATCAATCCATTTTTTTATCTCACATATATGGTCTAGATCTTTGATATCATCACGGTGAATACTTGTGCCGTCCGCCAGATAGTCTTGGAATCCTATTTGGATTTGATTAGCTTCAACTCCATAATCCTTTGCAATAGTCTTTATCAATCCCGAAAGTTTACCTGCACTGAATGATATTTGCTTGAAGTTGCGAACTCTCGACACGCTCATACGTGAACCTCGTTCTCTTAGTTTTGAGTCTCCGCTTCGTTAAATGCCTTCATCAAAATAATCGGCATCAATCTTTTTCACCGGATAATGCGAGACAGTCGATACCCCAACATCATTTTCTATCATCAAATTAGTGAGTTGCTCCCCATCAATCAATACGATCTTGCTTCCAATTTGAGAGACGTAATTGCGAGCATCCTCAGTAAATCTGGAGGTCGTGATGAAGATGCCTTTATTTGCTTTCTGAGCTTGCAGAGCTCCAGCAAACTGCATGACATCTGGTCTTCCAACGGGATTGTTGTCCCATCTCTTTGCTTGGATGTAGACGACATCCAGTCCTAATTTGTCTTCCTTTATGATTCCGTCGACGCCACCATCTCCACTCTTCCCAATCGCTTTTCCTGCGTCGGAACGTGAACCTCCATACCCCATCTTCACAAGCAACTCGACAACGGCACGCTCAAAAAAAGACGGTGAGGATTTCTTAAGTCTTGCGAGGAGCTCATCAGCAAGCTCATGCCGGAGATTTTCATATGCGGATTCCAATGCCTCGGAAGGCGTAGCCGTTGAACTGTCAAGTGGACTACCTGAGGAGTTCCCTTTTGCTCCGCTTCGTGTTCCTTTGAGTTGTTGGAATTCAAGAAACTCAGGATACTGCTTGAGAAGTTTTACGTTGATGACTTTCGGCTGCTTTTTGAGAAGCTCCTTCCCACGTGGTGTAATTCGAAAGTAACCTCTCCGAGTGGCTTCAAGCAGACCAGCTTTCTTCATGTAGGTGGATGCCCAACCGACTCTATTGACAAATGTAGATGAAATACCGCTTGGAAGCATCTCTTTGAGATCTTCATCTGTGAGACCCAGTTCTTTTGCCAGCACTTCGACTGCCTCGCCCGTGGTTGTTTCATCTTTTTTCTCTTCAGCGAATCGAAGAAGTGGCAACATTAAGCTCTGATAATCTGGAACCGGCATTGATCATCTCCTTGACGAAAAGAATACAGAGTTATTTGTGATTCACTCTATATCTGCAATATTCTCTGATGCCACAGATAGAGCACCTGGGATTCCTTTCGAGACAAATACCACCATTAAGCAAACCAAACCCGTCCTCATTTCCCTCTTGGCCATATTTCACCATGACGATGTCAATATATCTTATCGGCTCTGAAACATGTTTAACGAATTCTCTACCGACATCAACAGCTTGATCAATATTCTTTGTGTCACTGATTAGACCTAATCTTTCTAGTATTCTGCACATTACTCGGTCCGGTTTCCATACATCAAAGCCCAAGTCGAGCATGACGTGATATGCAGTGACTGGTCCAATATAAGCAAATCGTCTCAAGTCCTGCCTTATGGTTTCAATTACCTCCTTATCCTGCAGGTCACCAAATCTTTCAAGATAGCTGGCAAATGAACCATGCTTCTGGATCAGATCATTAAATATTTCTGCATTGCGGATGCATGCTTCGATTTTTTTCTTATGCTTGATAATTGCATTGTCCCGCATCATGGTATCGACATCAGCTTGGTCGTAGTCCTTGACGACTCTGTAATCAGCAAGATACTTTTTCAGAGCAGGGAGCTTTGAGGTCACAATGGCTGCTTTCATGCCTGAATAGAACACAACGGCTACTAGGATCCACCAGATATGATCGTCGCTGTATTGCTTATAATGGAAATTTCTATATTTGCCATAGTGCCTCTGAAAATCCTCTTCTGAAAAGCAGCATTCGCCCTTCAGCGTTCGCTCGACTTTGTAAAAAATGTCTCTGTAATTGACGTCCTTGTCTGCTTCAGAAGTCTTCGTGACATGCGTAGTCGCTCTTGGCGGCGCATAATCTAATTTATCACCACATTGGTAACAGAATTTATGGCCAGATTTTACTTTTGCTCCGCAGTTATGGCAGTACATCTTTTAAATTCCTCAATTGTTCTGATCCTCAAATACAATACTATCTCCTGGAAAGAATGTAATCGATTGAGCCGCCTTTTTTCGTACTTCTTAGGACATCTACCAGGTCGTCCCACTGCGAGACCGGCCTATCAGATTCGAAATATCGTCCGGCACCAGCGCATCCTTTCATGTCAGGTACCATCCTATTTAACTGGTTCCAAGAGTTCAGCCATGTCCGCTTTTTTACCGTTGTATGAGGATGGTGAAGCACATATGTAGGTCGTTCCTTGGAAACCAGAGCTCTGAATTTCTGGTTTGTGTCAGCTCTCCATTCTTTTGCATTAACGGATCGAGGATTGAATACAGCTAGATCATGACAGCCTAAAATCAATATTTTCCCTAAATCGTTATCAGCGAAGAAATGGCTACTCAGATCAGTGAATCGGACAAGGCCCCTCTGCTGGCTTGGCGTGGGATAGGACTTTCCGCAATGATGGATGTTGCCGTTTTCAGATCTATCAGGAGCACAAGTTCAATATGCGGCTTCCCAATATGATTTTTTGTAGTCGATATCTTTTCCTTGAAGGAGTCGATGCCGATGGTCAGATAATCGGTTTTCCCCCGCAGTTGATTCATGATCGAAGACTCAATGAGGCATTCGATGTGCTTTCTGGCCTCATGAATGAGGCGCTCCAGACTCGCTTTATTGGAGTTTATATTGTCGCCGATATCCTTTCGGGATATGGAATGCGGCCATGGATATTGTATGAAGCCGCCACAGGTTATCAGGAACTTGACTTTCAAACCGTCCGGCCAGCTATTGCAGACCGCCAACAGAAGTCTCTTTGCTTCATCCCTGTCCCCGATCCACTCATCTGCGATTATCATTCTTGCCAGGAATGGATTCGGGTCTTTTCTGATTTGAACCCGCCAGGGACCGGATTTTTTATTCGTAATGAGGTGTTTGAAAAATGCGATATCCTGTGGATTATTGTGATCGAGATCACACCATTTATGGTCCTTGGCAAACAGTCGAACCGTACTTTTCAATCCTGGGATCAACTGGGGAAGGAAGTCTCGCAACGTGTCATACCAGGCGCGCTGTTCATCTCTATAGGGCGGATCGTTATCTTTGGCTTTGATCTTTGCGCATAGTTCCTTCCATCGCTCTCTATCAAATCCATATTCAATGGATTCCGGATAGAGACCGAGAGACATCTGTCTTAGCGGTGTAAAATGCTGCGATTCGTCGAATTCAAGAACGAATCCGGGATCGGGGATATAAAAATCACAGGCAGGGAGACGCTTAGCCCTGATGAAGTCGGTAAATCCACGCTGCTTTTGAAGGGCTTCATAAGCCTTCCTGAGATCGCTGAAGCATGTCAAATTCTCGAAGGCATCTGGCTGCGTCTCGATATCAAAGCTGTAATTCGTCTCAACCTTGCCATAGATTCGCTGAAGTAACAATCTCACTGCATTTTTGCAGTCGGGACATCTCTGGTTGTGAATGTTTTCCTTCCGACCTTTCACGCTATTTTGAATGATTTGTGGAGATAGCTTCTTGACGGAACCACCTTCAGATCCGATCCCCGATACATTGAACCCCCTGCTATTCAGAAAATTATTCGATTCTTTCCCCCCGCTGAAAAGGTTTGGATTAAGCTCAACGCCGTTCGCATATCTATTGGCTATCGAAATAATGAATTTCGGGGGATAATGCCGACCCTCGTATTCCAACAAAAATTTCTTCGAGAGCCGTTCCGGGGGAATGGTAAGTTTGTCGGTCTCTATGATGGCTTCAATGATGTGTTCTCTTTGGATATTGGAAGGGATCATAATTCCTATTTCTTTTATATAAAGCAGCCCGTATTGATATTCTTACTTCAATTGACTCCAGTCCGAATCCTTGCCTTGAAGGCACTCGGTCTCTCGTACGTTCCCAATACCCATATCCCCCTTTTGGCAGCTTTTGCCTCCCCTTCGGCATCCAGGAACATCTGGCGGTAAGGATCTTTCAAATACTCCCGGTAGGCTTCCGCATAACCTTCTTTCACCATCTCCAGGTTGATGTTGCGGTTGCCGAGCCAAAGCATGGCTACAATGCGCCGGTGCCTGTCCACATCCAGAATTTCCACTCTCAGCTCCCGGTTCAGAACCTTGCTTGATAGGGCTGCCATAGATTCATTGCCCATAGGCTGCCCAGGCATGTTACCGTGGGCAATCTCAGGCGCATCAATCCCATAGAGCCGGATTTTTAGCTTGGTCTTTTCGGGTGTTTCGCCTCGAATGGTATCCCCGTCCGAGACTTTCACAATGACGACGTGTAGTGATCTTGGATGTGGAATAGCTTGACTGGATGCAACCGAAGGACAGGCAAATAGGATAATTGAAACAATGCAGGCTACGATGCGAGTACTTGATGTGAATGGACCGAATGCGGCCTTTCTCCGCTCCCCCATCTTCGACCCCCGAGACAAGAACAGGAAGTGATAAAACAAGTCACATATCAAAGAAGCAACGACTATTTCCTCCGGTCAATCCTCTCCCTTATACATGCAATTAATGTTCTTAAATCAGCTTCTTCAAGTTGGAGTAGAAATTCCAGGTAGGCGTCTGTCTGCAGCAGTCTCTTGAGAATAAAGACGAGATCTTCCTTTGCCATCCCTTCCTCCCCCCAGTTCCAGGATAACAAGTGCTTCTATATATATAAATCATTGATAATTCAAGGATATTCTTGAATTGCCCAAAATTCGTATGGAAAGGAGAAGAATCACCATGCTCAACCAGTGCGTACTGACCGGAAACCTTGGTGCGGACCCCGAAGTGTTTTACAGCTCCGAGGGCAATCCCGTGACGTCCTTCAACATTGCATTTCACTCAAGCAAGAAGAAGACCTGCTGGATCCGTGTCGTCTGCTTCCAGAAACTCGCAGACATCGCAGCCAGGTGCCTTCACAAGGGAGCACGCATCGCAATCATCGGGACCCTGGACAGGCACGTCTGGGAAACCGACGAGGGAGTTTCCAGGAGCACCTACCAGCTCATCGCCAATACCCTCGAGTTCATCAAGACCGACGGCAGGGGTTTCAAGGAGGGAGAATCCAAAGACGAAGTCCCCTTCTGACGGAAAGGAGGGGATCTCATGCAGGAGAAGACCATCAGGCTCATCATCAAGATCGCGCAAATAGTGCTTGGAGTGGCCATCTTGATCAAAGACATTCTGTTCAATGGAGGAAGCCATAATGACGGCAAAAGAGATCCAAAAACGAAATGAGAAGGCACAGAACCTTCGCGTGATCCAGATCGACGAGAGCGTTTACTATGTCGAAAGCGAGGAGGGCAAGATCTGTTATAAGGTCACCTACGTCGACGACAACGACTACTTCTGTACCTGCGGGGATTTCGCCAGAGGCTCAAAGGCAGACAATAATTTTCGATGCAAGCATCTTCTCGCCATCATGCAGTGCATCCCCAGCGGGGAATTCGAGACAGCCGAGTACCTGGAGAAGAGGAAACCCAAGCTGGATGAGCGTTTCATCACTTCCATCGAGGGCAGAGACTTCGTTTATTACGCAGGTCTTCTGGATCTTGCCCATCAGAAGGGACTCGTCAAACTTAATGTGGAGACCCTTCAATATCCTTCGAAGGAGAACGACAGCACCGCCATTTGCAGAGCCGTTGCAGAGACTTCATTCGGCAACGTCTTCTCTGACATTGGGGATGCAAATCCTAACAACTGTAACCACAAGGTGGCCAGACATCTGCTGCGTATGGCATCTACCAGAGCAAAGGCACGGTGCTTGAGGGACCTGGATAACATCGGGATCACCTGCCTGGAGGAGCTCGGGGATCTCTCCGAAGTCATAGGCGCCGAAGCTGCTGACAAGGGAACGCCAAAGAAGGCATTCCAGAAACGGGCTGCCAAGATCGAGAAGAAAGAATCTCCCTCCGAGGCAGTCATCGACGTTACCCCTACCAGTGTCACCTCTGCTCCACCTGAGAGGAAAGACTCCGAGAAGGATCAGCCGTCCGGTAACGGTAACAAGGCAGCAGATGTCAAGGATGCCAAGAAGACGGATGGGAATGGCAACGGCAGGGGCAAGACCAAGCAGGAAACCACACCCAAGATCTCCTCCGCCCAGGCAAACGCCATCGCGAATCTCTCCCGCAGAAGGGGAATCTCGGTTGAAGACCTGGAGAAGATGTCTACCGATGCCTTCGGGGTAAAGGTCGAGCACCTCTCCCAGAAGGATGCTTCGTCACTCATCCGCCAGCTCCAGCAGTCCGCTTAATCAATCCCATTCATCACTCTCCATCTCCCTTTACTCCACATCCGGGACAGGATGCACAGGGATTGGTGTGTCCTGTCCCTATTCACACTAAAAAGCGCAGGCGCCTGCGTTTTTCAGCCAGGAGGTATTCCATGGAATTAAACGAAATGAGAAAGGAACCCCATTTATCTGCATCGGCAATCGGGGACTACATCGACTGTGGGCTTCTCTACAAGCTGGGAAGGATAGACCGGTTGCCCCCAGAGTTTAGAGCAGACGCTCTTGAATTTGGCAGCTGCATCCACCTTGCCCTTGCAGACTTTCACAAGCAGAAGATGGATGGGAAGACCATGACCGCAAAGGAGCTGCACGAGCGCTTCGAGGAATACTGGAAGGCTGCGGCAGAGGGTCAGGTGAACATCCAGTATGCGGAAGGGAAAAGCTTCGACACCCTTCTCATGGAGGGGAAAGAGCTCCTGACGACCTACTATCACAAGTGCCCCCATGACGAGTTCAAGGCCATCGCCATCGAGGAGCCCTTCTCCTTCACCCTGGAGGGCTGCCCCGTCAAGATCATCGGGGCCTTCGACCTGGTCGAGGAGGACGAATCCGGCACCATCATCGTGGTGGACTGGAAAACCTCAGGAAGAGCTTATTCCGCTGACGAAGTGGACCGGAACTTCCAGCTGACCCTCTACCAGATGGCAGCCAGGGCAAACGGTCATGCAGAGAGGGAGATCCTCCTTCGCTTCGATTGCCTCATCAAGACCAGGACCCCCAAGTTCGAGCAGTATTACACGTCGAGAACGGAGAACGACTTCAGGCGGGCGGAGAAGAAGATCAATGAGGTCTGGAGGGGAATCTCCAACGGGGTCTTTATCCCCAACGACGGATCCCAGAACTGGCGATGCAAGAATTGCTCATACAAAAAACACTGCGACGAGTGGTTCGAGAGGTGAAACACCATGACAGAGAGGGACATAAACGACGCTCAGGACTATCTGATCATCGACTACGGCAATAAGAGAAAGGAGATTTTGAACATCACCGCGCTCCTTCAAAACCACACCCTTGATGAAGTCATCCGGTTCCTGAAGGGTTATTTGAGGGAGAACCGGAAGATAATGAGACAGCAGCTGCTTCGAGACAAAACGAACCCCTGCCTGGACCAGGTGGTGGCGACATCCTTTCGGATCAGCATGGCCATAACGGTCCTGGAGCAAGAAAGTGAGGTGATGATCAGCAATGCGCTTAAACAAGGAACAGGAGAAGGCGGCGAGCTTTCTGGAGGGAACGGCAGCTGTCATAGCAGTGCCCGGTAGCGGGAAGACAAGGACCATGATGGAGAGGATCGGGAAGCTGGTCATGGAACACGGCGTAGCCCCCGAGAACATCCTGGGTCTTACCTTCACGAGAAACGCGGCGGAGGAAATGAGGCAACGACTAATCCCCGTACTGGGCAATCAGGCATCCCGAGTCACCCTGAGCACCATCCACAGCTTCTGCCATTATCTATTGCGATCCGAAGGGAGGATCTTCGAGATCCTCTCCGGCAGAGACCAGCTTGTTTTCATCCGCAACATTATGAGGGACTTGAAGGTCAAGAACCTCTCCATCGGCATGGTCATGCAGGAAATCAGCCTGGCTAAAAACAACCTCATATCGGTCGAGGAGTTCAGGACCCTCTACGATGGCGACAAGACCATGCTCAAGGTGGCGGACGTCTACGAGCGCTACGACCGGGAGAAGGAAAAGAGGTATCTCTACGACTTCGACGATCTCCTGGTCAGGGCATATCAGCTCCTCAGCGAGAACCCTTCGATCCGGGAGAAGTACACCGAGCGATATCTGCACCTTCTCATCGACGAGTACCAGGACACGAACCCCTTGCAGCTTGAAATCCTCAAAACCCTCATGGATGGGTCAGGCAACGGGTCCAGCTTCTGGGTCTGCGGGGACGACTGGCAATCGATCTATGGGTTCATCTCGGCATCCGTTCGGAACATCATCAACTTCGAGCAGATGTTTCCGGGGTCGAGGGTCTTCATCCTCAACCGCAATTACAGGAGCACCCCCCAAATCCTGAGAGTCTGCCAGAACCTCATCGAGCACAACGAGCGGAAGATTCAAAAGACACTCATGACCAGGAATCCCGATGGAGAAGAAGTCATCGTACTGGAGGGATCCAGCGAGGAAGGTGAAGCATTAAATTTGGTCAACGAGATCCAAGAGCTCATCTGGAACAGGGGGTACGAGTACAAGGACATCGCTGTCCTCTATCGTGCCAATTTTCAGAGCAGGGTTCTGGAGGAATCGTTTTCCCAACACAAGATCCCCTACCGGATCGAGAACGGACTGGGGTTCTACAATCGCCCTGAGGTGAAGAAGCTCTTGGACTATCTCAGGGTCATCTCTGACCCGAACTCCGATGCCGGCGACGAGGCATTGCTGTCCATTCTGAATGTCCCTGTGCGCTACATCGGCAGGAAGGTCGTCACCGAACTCGAGGAGGAGGCTGCTAGCAAGGGGGTCCATCTCTATGAAGCTCTCAAGTCGTTCAGGCCGGATACCCCCTTTATCCGGAAAAACGTCAGGGAGCTCGTCTCGTTTTTGGACCCCCTGACCCAGCTTGCCCATACCCTTCAGCCAGCAGAGGTAATCAATCTGCTGAGAAACAATCTCGACTATGACCGCTACGTCACAGATGAGGACATCCCCACTCCTGATGACTCCAAGATCCAGAACCTCAATCAATTACAACTCGCGGCAACCAGGTTTACCAGTATCGAGGCATTTATTGAATACACGGAGACCTTCCAGGACGAGACGACCAATGATGAGGAGGGGGTATCCCTCATGACCATACATAAAGCGAAGGGGCTTGAGTTCCCGGTTGTCTTCGTGGTCGGACTGGTCGAAGGGATACTCCCCTCCAAGAAAGGGGACATCGAGGAGGAGCGAAGGATCTGCTTTGTAGCCATGTCGAGGGCAATGAAGCTGCTCTTCCTCAGCTGGTCCCACACCTACCTGGGGCAACCCTCGAAGCGCTCCCTCTTTCTGGATGAGGCGATGGGGGTCAGAGGCGACTCATAACCCCTTCCAGAACCTTCTAAAACCGTCCACAGCAAGAGAACTCCCTTAACCCCTATCTCGAATGGGGAAGGATCAATTTGACCTTCCCCTTAATTATCAAAAAGCACGTTATCAACAGAGAGGAGGAAAGCTATGTCATTTGAATTGTTGTACTTTCGCGATTCCGACAAGATCCTGAGGAAAAAGAAAATGGGGAACATGGTCCTTTCCACCATGCGCTACATCGACGATGCGTTAAACGGGACTCTGTACCGGGGAGAGATTCTACGTCAGGCGCTGGAAGAGATGGACTGGAGGCAGGAGCCCCTGAACATTTTGACCGGGCGCCGCTACCTGTACAAAGGTCTGCACAACGGAGTGGCCATCGACGGAAGCTTCTCGAGCTACGAGTACATTCAGGATGCCTTGCTCAGACTGCAGGTTGGTTTCGACAAGAAAAAGATCGAGACGGGCATTGTCCTGGTGACAGCACAGAGAAGCGAGAAATCCCCTCTCGGGAGCACCAAGGAACTGGTTGCGCAGGAGATCCAGGATTTGTACCCGACAATTTCCATGCCTGTAGTAATCGCTCTCTTTGATTTGGGAGGACCAGGAATCTATTCAGAGGAGAGGGAAGGAGGAATCCACGTTGAGCAAACAGAGCGAATCAATCCTGACCCTGCAGCTGATTATCAGGGCAATCAGGAGCCTGATCCAGTTGCTGTCCCGAAGGCTGAGAAGAAAAAGAAACCCAGGGTTAGGTCGAAAGAAAAGGAGGAAGAGACATGTCCAGCATGACGACCCTTGAGAAGGTCTATGACCGAGTAACCAGCATGGCTAGGTACCATGAGGATAGGCTGATTCCCGTAGATGACGTCTCCTTCAACGACCTAGAACGGGTTTGCATCTCGGATGCGACCTATAACATGCGACCTATCGCGCAGCAGAGCATTTGTTGGCGATTGGGAATCCCGAGCAACTATCTGCGGAAATGCCCACCTGACATCCAACAAAAGAACCTCAACTACTGGATCAAGCACGAAAAGAACGAGAAGCTGTTCTTCCGGTTTGACCAAGGCGAGGTCAGGGCCATCTTCACCCCGAGATACGTTCCCACGGACAACAAGGAAGTGCTCGATAGGTTGCTGGAGCACGGATACAAACCCGACACCCGAGTTCAATGCTCGCTGGATGACGAGTTCATGCTGGTCAGCGTCCCGGACGAGCGTGAGAGTTTCCGTGTCAATGGCGACAGGATGACTCCAGGCATCTCTGTGAGCAATTCGGAAGTGGGACTGGCGGCACTATCAATCTCCACCTTCACCCTGAGACTGGTCTGCACCAACGGGATGATCTCCAAGACTGCGGTGTCGGCCTCCTACCGCCATGTCTCCAGCAAGCTCCTTTCAAACCTCCCGGGAGTCTTGAACGAGTTGCGGGAAGGATTCGGACAGCAGAGGGAGCAGTTTCAAATCTCGTTGGAGAGCAAGGTGGAAAATCCCGAGGCAACTATTGAGAGCTTCAACCGGCAGTTTGAGCTCCGGAAGGAGGAGAAGGAAGCCGTGGATTGGGCCCTCGCGCAGGAATATGGTTTCACGATGTTCTCGGTGGTCAACACGTACACCAGAGCAGCACAGTATGAGTTGCTGACTGCTGAGAGCAGGTTCAGGCTGCAGAAGGTGGGCGGGATGGTGTTGGGGATGGTGAACTAAAACAACAGAGGGTCTGCATGCGGTTCTGCTCAAGGGTTCGAAGGGGACTCCCTTGGCGCCGCATGCTCCCCTCTGTATTATTCGAAATGGGGAGGTTGAAGGTCATGGTGGTTCCTGGTGAGAAGAAGTTGATGTTGAAGGTCCTGTGGGAGGCGCTGAAGAGGGTAATAGATAGGTTCTTGCGAAGATCCTGACCAGTGGATTCATTCTCTGCATAGGTCGGTGGGTTGCTCGCAGGATGTCTCTCGGGCGGGATACAAACTTTGAGATAGTCTGAGAGACGCCTATATGGTATATAAAGATAAATCTATCTATTTTTCTAGAAGCTCTAGAGGGAACATACAGTGTCACAAGAAAAACAAATATTAGAATCAATAATCAAGATTGGAAAACAATACACAGAGGGACGTCATTATGGGAAAGAGTATCATAATGCGAAATCCATTGATGAGCTGCTGTATATTGCTTCAGAACCTCTTGGACTCGCAACCATAAATATATTTTTTGCTTTGCAGCCGCCTAAACGAGGGGAGCTAGTATTACGAATACTTAAGTCTTTGAAGCCTAGAAATTATTATAAGTATTGGGATGTAACAAACACGTTGAGCACAGAATCATTATTTTATATTTTAGAAGAGTTAAATATATATTTTTCGAGTCGTGGTGTTTCGATTTCTCAGGATGAGCTTGATTGTTTATGTGGATATGTCGCTTCTTTCTTATCCACGACAGCAGAATATTCAAAAGAAGAGGAAAAAATGTTCATGAGTGTCTTAACAGGTAGGATGACAAATCATACAAATACGCCAATGGCAGGAGACGAGGATCCAGTAGGGCGACTACTAAAACGATTAGGTAAAGATCATATGCAAAAGAAAGCATTGGTATCTGTTCTAAAGGAAACAGTTTTAAACAATCCACTCCATATCGCTGAACCTCACATACTTTTAGATTGTTATAAGAAATTAAAAAATAGTTGATCACAATGTGATTTTGGCATGCTTAGTCATGACTTTTAGCTTTTATCGTCTGATGCTCGTATCTTTCGAATAAATTCTTTTTTTTCATCAGGTGACAAGAGATCAAAATGGTATTCGACTTTATCCACAATCTCATCGGATCTACTTTTCCTGTAATCGTTATACCTTTGCACCTGAGCGATATTAACTAATGATCTCTCAAATAAGTAATTCTCAGCGTATTCTTCAATATCGTCAAATAAATCAGATCGCAATGACTTAATTTGAGCGTCTGGTGTCACTAAAAGCACTTCGCCTACACCGGATCCATGAATGTAAATAAAGTAAGAGCCTGAACTTTTGTTTTTACATATCTCCATGACAATACCTCTCATACTCTTGAGCGGCTAGGCTCATACAAATGCTTCTGGAAATCAATGAAGGTCGCCTTGATATCTTCAACCCCTCCTAACATCTCCGCAGCATCGCTTATCGTCTGGTATTTCAACATGAGCAGGTCAGGCAGCTTTTCCTGGTCAAGCTCCTCGACCCCGGTTTCAATGTACTTCGACAACACAAATTCCAGAAACTCCTTCTGCTTGTTATTCAGCATGGCGAATATCTTGGACTGTGCGCCGGCGACCCGTGTTTCCCTCGTAATCGGTTTTATGGCGAAGGAGATATACTCCAGGACGTCGAATAGGTCGCTCTTCTCAGCTTCAATCAGGTGCTGCAGGGTGGAGAGCTCTTCCTTCCCATATCCGGATTCAGCAAGCTTATCGAGCAGTCTCCTGCGGGTCGCAGGGTAGGACCAGATTTTCCGAAGCTCCTCCTCGTCCTTGAAGAAATCTGGCAACTTTCCATAGAGTTGCTTCAGGAATTCTTCCACGGAGATTGGTTTTCCATCCGCATTCCAGAAAGATGTGGAAATCATGTGCTGGATTAGGCGTTCTTTTCCGTCACCAAGCTTCACTTTTATCTTCGTCTTGGGGGGTTCCGGTGGTTCCGGTGGTTCGGGAGGTTCAGGTTTTCCCGGTTTCTCCGGTTTATCGGGTTTCTCCGGTTTGGGTTCAGGAGCTATGGGTTCCCCATCCCACTCCTTGTCGAGAAAATGATGATATGCATCGACGAAGTCATAAATGGTGAAGAACTCCTTCCCGTCGAATAACCTCGTCCCTCTTCCGATAATCTGCTTGAACTCGATCATGGAGTTGATGGGACGCATGAGGATGATGTTGCGGATGTTCCTGGCATCCACACCGGTAGAGAGCTTCTGGGAGGTTGTCAGAATTGTCGGGATGGTCTTTTCGTTGTCCCTGAACTCCTTTAAGTACTGGTCACCGAGTGCTCCATCGTTAGCAGTTACACGGACACAGTAATTCGGTTCCTTGCTGTCTTTGTATTGATTGACGAGATCCCTTACCGCTGCTGCATGGTCCTGAGTGGCGCAGAATACAATCGCCTTTTCCTGCTGGTTGATTTCGGAGAGGAATATCTTGACTCGCTTCGCTTCACGTTCCTTGATTTCGATGATCTTGTTGAAATCCGGTTCCGTGTAGATTTTCCCTTCCTCGATTTCCCCCTCTATTATTTGGTCATCCGAAACGTAGATATAATCATCAAGGGTGGTCTTGATGCGCTTGACCTTGAAAGGGGTGAGATATCCGTCGTTGATTCCTTCCTTGAGAGAATATTTATAAACCGGGTCCCCGAAGTACTTGTAGGTATCCACGTTGTCCTTGCGCTTGGGGGTAGCAGTCAGGCCAAGTTGGACAGCGGGAGAGAAATATTCCAGAATCCCTCGCCAGTTCCCCTCGTCGTTTGCACCCCCTCTGTGACATTCGTCAATGATAATAAAATCGAAATAATCAGCGGGATATTCCCCGAAGTAGGGTTTGTTATCCGGTCCGCTCATGAAGGTCTGGAAGATGGTGAAGAAGATGCTTCCGTTGGTGGGCACGCTTCCCTTCTTGCTGATGTCCTTGGGGTTGATCCTGACCAGTGCATCTTCTGGGAAAGCAGAGAAAGCATTAAACGCCTGGTCAGCTAGGATGTTCCGGTCAGCAAGGAACAGGATTCGTGGTCTTCGTGACCCGTCCCTCATGAGGTTCCAGCGGGTGTGAAACAGCTTCCATGCTATCTGGAAAGCAATGAAGGTCTTCCCGGTGCCAGTTGCCAGGGTCAACAGAATCCTCTGCTTCTCCTCGGCAATCGCGTTCATGGCGTTGTTTACAGCGATTTCCTGGTAATACCGGGCGGTCTTGGTCCCTCCCACATCCTCAAAGGGGATCTGGTTGAACTTGTCCCGCCATTTATTGGGGACAGCGAAGGTCTTGCTCCACAGCTCATCCGGTGTCGGGAATTGGTCGATCAAACCCTCTGCACCGGTCTTCATGCATATCCGATATATCTCTTTCCCGTTACAGGAGAAGGTGGTCTCCAGCTGCATCTTCTCGGCGTAGTTCTTCGCCTGAGCTACCCCTTCACCGACCTCCAGTTCATCACTCTTCGCTTCGATGGTGGCCAGCTTCTGTCCCTTGTGAACCAGCACGTAATCTGCTTTCAGGGGTTTAGCTCGTCCTCCACCGGTCTGGATTTTACCGAGCGTGATGACGTATTCCCTCAGGATTTTGGAACCTTCAACGACTCCCCACCCGCTGTCCTTGAGCTTGGGGTCGATAAGCTCCGCCCTGGTATCCGCTTCGTTCATCAATTCGCCCCTGAGAGTTCACCGTTGAAAGCTTTGTGGAGGATGGATTTTTTCAACTCGTCAAGGTTGGCCAGTTTAGTCTGGTAAATGGATTCAAGCTTTTTGGTTTCAGTGGATACTGCGTCTAGTTTGATGACGATATCGAGTTGTTCTGAGACTGGGGGTATCGCAAGCTTTATATCTTTTATAGTTGTATATGATATTACTGGTTGGGCTGCCTGATTTGCTGTATTTCGTAATTCTCTTAAATTCAACAGATACTCTAAAAATTGCAAATTAAATGTTTCGATATATTCAGAAATATAAAATGCATTATCTGTAACCCATACTTTATCTTTTATTAATCTCACATTGCCACATTTTGCTCCTACTCGGCCAATAATTATGTTATCACCCGCTAAATTGTATTTATCATGTTTGCCTGCTATGCCATTTCCTCCATAAACATAAAATTCTCCATCTTTTTTCATTTCCCTTGCAGGTAAAAAATCACCACTTCTAACTTTGAAGCATTTTTCGATTGTTTTCTCTTCCCATGCATCTCCCGGATTACCAAATATAAACTGCAGATATGTATTAAATATCTCGCGAGCGTTTTGCAGATTCTTTTCTGCATTTTCTTTTGCTCTGGCGATTGCGGTAAATGCGTCATCCAGGATGGATACGATGCGCTGCTGTTCGGGAAGCATCGGTAGAACGATGTTGATTTCCTTGATATCAGATAGTCGTAGTGATGGGTAATTTTGATCCTGCATTAAATTACGAGAGTCAACAGTTAACAAGAAATAAAGCAAATAACGATCGTCTAAAATATCATTGTTCGCTTTAAGCGTTGCTAGATGACTCGAAACATAGCCGTCGGTATTCATGAGAACTCTATGGTTCAGGAATGTGGATGCTCCACTCTTTGGAAATAAAATGGTTCCCTTTTTATAGAGATGGAGTTTTTTTATTCCGTTATCATTTAGCCTGTCTGCAGAAACCTCAATACAGCCGAAACGAATCTTTCCAATATCAGATGTCCTGAAGAATGGATAAATACCTTTCTCAAACAATTCTTTTTTTTGCGGTGCATAATTTCCTGCTCCAATATCACAGATCTCCCCCAACTTCTTCATCACCCAGTTCTTTTTCATACCAGCTCCCTGATCGAGCTAAGTATTTCTGCACTTTCCTTATCCAGACGCTTCATCTCATCCAGTATCTCTTTCGGATCACGAAGCTTCACGACATGATTCTTGTTCGGATTCTTCACCGAGAGGTCATAGGTTGTCTTATCCACATCCGCTACATTCACAGACCAGGAATTCTCCGAGTCCGCTTTCGTCTTCTGCAATTTCAGAAACTCCGCGAGGTCATTTTCATTCAGGGGATTGGTCTTCCCGAGATTCCGGTCCAGGTTGAGTTGATAGAACCAGACCTTTCTTGTCGGTGCTCCCTTCTCAAAGAACAGCACCACCGTCTTGACCCCTGCACCTGCGAATACGCCCCCCGGTAAATCCAAGACAGTGTGGAGGTTGCAGCTCTCCAGCAGTTGTTTGCGCAAGCTTACAGAGGCATTGTCGGTATTGGAAAGGAAGGTGTTCTTGATGACCACACCCCCTCTCCCACCCGCTTTCAGGATCTTGATGAAGTGCTGGAGGAACAGGAACGCAGTCTCGCTGGTCTTGATGGGGAAATTCTGTTGAACCTCGGAGCGCTCCTTTCCACCAAAAGGAGGATTAGCAAGGACAATGTCATAGCGGTCCTTTTCCTGGATATCGTCCAAGTTCTCGGAAAGCGTGTTGGTGTGAATGATATTGGGCGCCTCAATCCCATGCAGGATCATGTTCATGATCCCGATGATATAAGCGAGGGACTTCTTCTCCTTCCCGTAGAAGGTCGATTTCTGGAGAGTGGTAGCATCCTTGGTGGAGAGGGTCTTGCTCGCTTTCATGTATTCGTAAGACTCGACGAGAAACCCAGCAGACCCCACAGCTCCGTCATATACTTTATTCCCAATGGAGGGGGCGACCACCTTCACGATAGTCTTGATGAGGGGTCGTGGGGTGTAGTATTCGCCACCATTTCTTCCCGCATTCCCCATATTTTTGATCTTATTTTCGTACAGGTGGGACATCTCGTGCTTCTCGGCATGCGTGCGGAACCGGAGCTCGTCAACCAAGTTGATGACTTCGCGCAGGTTATACCCGCTCTGCAGCTTGTTCTTGAGCTCGCTGAAAATCTCGCCGATTTTGTATTCGATGGTGTTTGCGCTTTCCGCTGAGGTCTTGAATTTTCTCAGGTAGGGGAAGAGTTTGTTGTCGACGAATTCCTTCAGGTCGTCACCGGAGAGCGCCTTGTGGTGGTCGAGCTTCCCGTTGCTTTTAGGTGCCGCCCAATTATCCCATCGGAATTGAGGATTCAGGATATTGGAATAGGTCTTTCCTGACAGTTCCGCTGCCGCTCTCTTATCCTTCTCGTAGTCATCCAGGTACTTCAGGAAGAGGATCCATGATGTCTGCTCCACGTAGTCCAGTTCGCTGCTGCATCCGGCATCTTTCCAGAGGATGTCGTCGATGTTCTTGAAGGTCTGCTCAAACAAGGTGGTAGCTCCTATCTGGGATAAGCGAGGGTCGATGAATTCCGTCTATAAGTTCGGAACTGGCGGGTGGCCAGCTGTAAATTCAGGTTATGGATAGCTAAGGGGGGTGCAACGGAAGGAACTCTACAACCTGTGGGAAGTCATGTCAAACGATACGTAACCGGGTCACTGCTATGACTTCGGCGCTTGGGTCCCTTTTGGGTCCCCTGCAAACGATTTCGGATGAAATTATTGAACTGGTTGCGACTATTGAACGTCGCTAAAACGTATTCTATCATCTTGAAATCAAAGGAAAAGACCGGAATACCTGGGGTTAGCGAAAAGTCATTTTCTTGCATTCAAGTACCCAAAGCAATGGAAGTTTCATTATCCAACTTCACATTTGTGCCGCCCAACCGTAAATAACCCTCGACATATTTTGTTGCAGCGCTGGCTTGGATATAGACTTCATTACGTGTCATTTTAGAATCAAAATCGGAAGTATTGTCAGTCGGCTCCCATTTGTTTTGTGAATAAAAGTAGCCTACACCGAGAGCAAATCCATTTGGGTTGGCAACGGGCTGCGGTGCGCCAAACTGCCCGGCAGCTGCGATTCCTGTTGAAATGAAGCTGAATAGGATGGCCGCAATGATGATTCTGCCTCTCATGTCCTCTCCTCCTTATGAATTAAAATTTGTTCAGTCTAAGTAAAAATCGCAATCCAATCCGAACTATAATCAAGCAATTATTATGCCGTTATTGTGCGGCTTACCTTGTTTAGATTACCCGAAGCACTTTATAGTTTTTGCGCTATCACTAAATCTATTGCGCCAGTAGTGGATGACCCTGCCATTGTGATCGTGTTTTTGGAATTATTCATCTTGCCGTAAACAATTGAGAGAGTTGAACCGTCTGCGGCATTAATTGAACCAGATATGACACCTAATGAGCTTATAGACACAGCCCCTCCGGTCAAAGATACATTCCCGCTTGTTGTTCTATAATATCCACCTCTGACCTGTCCTGCTGCATCCAGCTGAATGGTTCCATATGATACGCCCTCACTAATGTTCCCAGTACTGGCGAGAGTGAAATGCCAAGTGCCGGAGAGATCTACTAGACTAAAGGATGATCCAGTTTCTTTGATTGCCACAGCTAAGGAGAGTTCCCCTGTGCTGTATACATTTATGTAGGTGGCGAGTTCCTTGGTCGTGTCCATGATACCTGACAAATTAACCGTGCCACTAGGTATCAAGGTGCCCGAGCCAGTAAATTCGCCTGTACTATTTACGGTGATGCTTCCATTTACTCTTGTTGTGGAAAAAGATCCCCCACTGCCTACAGTTACTGGGCCGTAATAGACATTTTCTACTGATCCACCACTACTAATCTCGCATACGTGCCAAGTGCCCTGGAAATCAGCCTGAACAAACGAGCCCCCTGTCTTAATGACAGTTACGAGGTCGTATTCGCCAAAGTTTGTGGATGAAACAAAGGACGCAAAGCTTTTTGAAGAATTGAGTTTACCATATAGAATTGTGGACGTTGCTCCAACATCAGTATTTATACTTCCACTTAAGAGACCATCACCATTTAGCGATAACGATCCACTTGTCACATTTATCGTCACACTTGGAGTCGTACTATGTACATATTCTCCATATGTGACATTTCCATTTGAAGCAACGGTTACACCACCAGCCATTAGTCCCTCATTCACCCCCCTGACACTAACCCCGAGTATTACGGAATCTCCAGCCAAATCTGCAGTTGTAAAGGCAGGTGGAGGTGGGGGCGGCGCTGATCCTCCATCATCTCCACTACTCCCACAGCCGAGAACGAGAAAAGAAAAAATAATCCACGACCATAAAGCAAATAATCTTTTCATTCAGTCCCCCCTGTTCTGCTAGAATTATTATTTATATTATGATGCTTTCTTAATTTAAAAACTCACTTCTTCCTCTGGCAATAAAAAAGGCTGTTACCCAAAAAGGTATACAGCCTTTCTTTTTTAGTGCCTAACCGGACATCCCTTCCCCCGTCAGGAATGCAGAAGGCGTTGACGTATGACAGCTAAATAAATTCAATATTGTGAATACACTGAGTGATCAAAATAGTCAAGCATCAATTTGAAAATACGATGAATGTCCTACGTTATAGATTTTCGTTGGTTATTTTCAGTTTAGGGTCAAAATCATTGTCGTGCGCATTTCAGGAAAAAGGCGATGCCTTATTGAGCTGCCTTTCGCGGCTAAATAATTACTTCTTTTCCACTTCTCCAAATTCGCCTTAACACCTAAACACATCACCATTCAGACTTCAATTCCCTTTCCATATTAACCATATAGAGTTCTCTGTCGTGTTTAGTCCCCTCCTAAACACAGGATAAACACCCCTAAACACCTGTCAGATCTAATTGCTTGAAGAGCGGCAGCACGGTGTTACTTCTTTGTCGTTTTCTTTCCTGCTTTTCCCACCCCCTTCAGACCCTCCAGATCGTACATGAATTTCCCGTCCTCCTTTTCTAGGAGAAGCTTGTGCTCTTTTCTCAGGTGATTAAGATGAGCATAGACCCTCTCCACGGGCGCATGGCATCCCTTACTTAAATCGTCTACTGAAACCGACTCAAAAAGCATCTCATCAATTTTACCTGCACTGGTGTTCTTTCCATGCCTCAGCCAGTTTCGTCCTGCCAGGAGCAGCTCCCGTGCTTTTGCTTCATAAAGGGTGTCCTCTTTGTCCAGAACATCTCCGTTACTCATAGTTTACCCCCTCGTTATTGATATTGCCCATGAGTTTATGACATGACGATTCTCTGCGAACAAATCAAAAAGGAGACACCCCCCATGATCATTGTCCCCCACAGAAAAATAAAATCTCACGCAGACACTTTAACCTTCCTGCTGGATCCTGCCCGACTCAAGTCTTTCATCCTGAATCTTCGCACATACCTCAGGAGCACACAGCATCTATGTCAAATGAAAGGGTGCGAGAATGACCCCAGGCAATGTGTTCACCGCGGCATGTATGACAGACCAGAAACGTTGATGTTCAGGAGGCTCAATCATTTCTGTTATGAGAGGGGACTTGATTGGGAAGCGGCGAGAGAGATGATGGAGAATACGCTTGGAGAGCGGTTTCTGTGTGAATGCGAGATGGTCTGGAGGATGATGGATGAGCAGTTGGAGGAAAGATTGGCAGGTAGGAGGAAGTAACGGTGGTCAAATAATGCTCCCGATATTAATTGTTGCCAAGAATTCAGGAGAAAATCTGACCACCTTCTCTGCAGTAGTGTCAACTCAAGTCCGTCTTTTGGGGCATATTAGTTCAAAATTATTTATTGAAATAATACGATTCAAGTTGCCTGATCTGCTGCTCGGTCATGCTAATCAAACAATTCAGCTTAGTTGATTCACCACTTTGTGCATTACACTTAGCATCTCTTTCTTTAAACCAATTATCACGATCATTTGTCCGTGAAATTAAACTAGGTCCACTTTTAGTATGAGACAGAATTTCATTATACAGCTCCTTGATTTTACTATCGAGTTCACTGTATTTTTTTGATAGTTTATCACGCTCCTCTTGAGTTAAGGGAAAAGCAATGTATCTTTCAACTATATTTTGATTTGCACAATCAAAAGAAATCATTTTATTTTGAAACATGTCTTGAATTATATTCATTCGCAACAGAGTACTAGCGTCATAATTTTCCTCGCGAATTTTGCCATTTTTAAATGATACCTTTTCGCCACCACTGGCCAGAGAAAAGCTCTGATTATCTGCAGACATATTGAATTTAATATAATAGACACAGTCATTGACTGTACTTAACAAATTCTCTTTTAACTTCGGCTCCAATTTTTCATATACAGACGCAAGATCTAAAGTTCCCAAAAATTCGACCGTTTTTCTTTTTTGAGGGTCCTCTACGAGTCTCCATTCTTTTTTTGAGAAGTATTTGTAACCTTCCAGAGCATTTCCCACGGTCACTGTTTTATCGAGTTCTAGCACCCCATTCTTTACGCCATCGATTTCTTTATTCTGTTTAATATTGATGCTATTTCCATCCTTCCCACCACAGCCGATGAGGACAAGAAAGGACAATAAAAATATCATAAATATCAATCTTGTTTTCATGATTTCAAAATATTTTTCGCTCATAGTCAACACCTCCGAGCTTAAATATCATTATCCGCTGATTTTCGATGCAATATAAATACCAGATTGTTTCATTAGCTTAAGACGGATAAAAAACATAGATATATTTTCTGCAGGAAATATTGGGTCAAGAATACGACCTAACCTCCTTCTTTCGCTTATTCAGCGGCAATCTTACCGCTAGGTTCCGTTAGCTCGTCACAGAACGACCTAGCCTAGGTTACAACCTAGCTACGATCTATCCCCAATCCATTATATAACCACTCCACTATATATATTCATATTTGAATGACAGGAATGACTGTAATCACTGGCAATTCGGTCAATTCTGTCATTTCTCATCCCCCCTGCAGCACTCCATCCATCAATCCCCGATCAACCATAGTCCCCTCTTCATTAAGCGGAGGATCCATGCATGGATACTACTCCCGAAATACGGAGGGAAAGGGTCCAGGTGCCGCCCAATCTCACTGTCAAGGAGCTCACAGCGAAGTATGGCATCTCGACGAATTGTGCAAGAGTAGCGCTCAAGAGAGGTTGGTTAGTAAAAAATTATTCGAAGAAGCAGGTCATCATCGACAGAGAGAACTTCCGACCCGAGATCTGCTACAGCATCGCAAAGCAAGTCTATTTCAAGAATTTCCGATGGAATCCTGTCGCTCAGTCAATGAAGGAAGATCTCATTCAGGAAGCTGTCAGCTTGATGTTCCAACAGTCAGGAAAGATCAAAGAAGGCGCCACCGAAAAATACAACGATAAATATGGTTACTGGTGGACAGCTCACAACGCAATGCTCAGCTTTCTTAAAACCTGGGAGCGACAGATGAAGTACAACGAAGTGGTGCAGGATTTCCTGATGCCTATGTTGAAGCAACGCAAGTTCTATAGTCCGGAACACGGGTGGATTTATTGCTGATGGAAAAAGGGGATGAGCAACCAGAGGGAGCGCATGTGGATCCGCACAAAGGGTTTAAGGGGACTTCCCTTTTGCACCGCATGCTCCCCTCTGTTTTTTAATCATATCGTAGGAGGTAGGAACCATGGTGGTTCAAGGTGAGAAACAGCTCATGCTGAAGGTCATGTGGGAGACGCTGAGGAAGCTGATTAGAAGGGTATTGCGCAGACCGTGACCAGAGATTCATTCTCCGGATAGGTCGGTTGGTTGCTCGCAGGGTCTCTCGAGTCGGGATACAAACAAATAAAATGAATAAAGACGTTATGCCTCAACATCAAATAGGGTGGAAGTTAGGCTCCCACCCCGAACTCTCTGAGCGACATCCAGAACAAAGTGATCCAATAACAAAAATTATTTAAAAGTGGAAAGCTACACCCGCACTCACAGTAAAATAACGAACATCGTCTAAATCATTAAAGCCAAAGGTATAAGCACCTTCGAGATTCAGCGAAACATTCTGACTTACAAAATAATCGACTCCTATTCCTACTTTGCCGCAAGGATCAGTTTCATCGTCAGAACCTGTCGATGTCAAATAACCTGGTGCGCTTGCTGTAGCGTCAATAGAGGCTCTCATGACACCCAAGCCAAGAGTAAAGTATGGTTTTATCATTCCTTGAATTGGATAGATTTTAGCTGCAATTATTGCTGTGAATATATCGATATCAGAATCAAGCGTTACTGGAGTAGCGCCAACACGAACTGTCTGGTTGTAATTAAAACCCGATAAATATTCTAAGGCTAACTCCACCGAAAAATAAGGATTAACCTTGTATCCGATTTTTCCGTTAATGCCCCAGGTATCATCATACTTTGGATCAAATCCATATTGACGTAAAGAATCCAAATCCCCAGTATCGAAGTCCTGCATGGCATAAGTACCGCCTATTCCAACATAAATAGCACTACTAGCAGCGCCAGCGGAAGTTGTGAAAATTAATGCTGCGACAATACAGCCAAGAACAGATACTAATCTTCGCATTTCCCCGCCCCCTTCTCTTAAAAATATTTTTTGATCATTACACGATCTTCCGTCTAATATGTGTAGGATGTAAAAATTAATGGACATTCCAAAAGAAAGGATTGAGTACAGATTTCACTACTGAGCCTGTTTTCGCTGCTCGACTATTTTTTGCTCTTTATCTTGTAGATATCCCTTGTGATACTTCCCATATGGCACTGAACTTATAGCACGATAATTTGCAACCCGCGCATAGGGCACATAGTCTGCGGTAGCCGTATTGATCGCAGTCACAATGGATTTCACGATGAGACCTGCTACGCTGCCTCCATAACCTCCTCCAGAGAGGTCAATTACTACTGTACCATTATAACTCCATATTACTTGTTCTGATTTTGTTGATTTCAGTTCACAATCTATGGAAACGGTGAGGTTTGAAGCAATAACAATGTATGAGATATCCCATTTCTTAATCGTAGTGAATAGAACAGCATCGGCTCCGAAATATTCTCTAAATTTTGTCACGGGCAAGTCTTTCAATAGTTCCGCGTCGTAAATTCCTTCCATTTTTAACACTTCACTTGTCACTTCATACGGGAACACATAATAGCCCGAAAATGAGATTGGTTCCTGCAGGGTTGTAGAATAATATTCCTTTGCATCTGCAGCTGTTGTTTCGTTAATAGGCGGAAGGAGAAGAATCGAAACGGGCATCTCTTCATACATGAGCGGGAATTTATCAGCTTTCGTTACCATTTTAGGAGCGCAGCTTGTCAGTAGCAAAATCATCAAACAAATAGTACCGGTCAAAAAAAAGTGCTGTTTATTAGGCATGTGCATGCTCCTCAATTCTTGGTGTTTTTAGCCTTTGCCGCCTGTGTCAATCTATCCATGAAGACTCTAGATTCCGGATACGTCCGCGCTTCCATCTCGTAATATTTTACAGCAGTATCATTATTATTTTGTCTGAAATAGATATAGCCCAATTCACCATAGACGCCTGGAGGTACTCGTAAATTTCTTTTTTGTGATTCCGTAATGATATTCTCTAGCGTATTTTTATGTTTTAGAAAATTTTCGTCATTAGCATCTTTTCGAGCTGCATAGAGTGTCGTTGAATAATCACCCCAGTAATACATTTTCTCGGTTGTAGCGCAGCCCATTAAAGAAAATATAACGAAAAGCAAAAATGAAATGTAAATACTTTTCTTTCTCATGGGACCTCGATCTCCTTGATGTTCTCATTTTCGAGGATTAAGAGCCTATCTACGATTACTTTTCCATCTCTTTTCACAGTGATTCTATGCTTTCCTGGAGACAGTTTATAGTGAACATATTTCGCATCGCTCTTTCCCCCGCTGGACGCATCCTGAGGATACGTGCTCAACTGTAAAGCGAACGGTTCGCCATTATCGATAGAGACCATAGCGCCCTCTACATTACCGGTGAACCATAAATAGCTCGCAGGTTCCTTTTGGAGGATACCTTCACGATATCCACATGAAAAAACCAAGAGCAACACAATACTGATGCTGAAGATTTTCAATATCATTTTCATTTTCATCTCCTGATTACGGTTGCCGGATGTAAAGTGTTGAAAAGTTCTTCTGATTTATATACTGAGACAAGTCGCCTTGAATGAGGTTACAAAGGGATACTTCATTTTCCGGTGAATCGCCAAGAGAAGAGACAACTTTTAATTCTCCAATTTTTTTGCCAGGGAGTATAACTTCCATGTTTGTCTGAGGATTTTTAACTTTTTTCCCTTCCTGCATGACGTCAAACACGTCCGCCGTTTTTATGTTCTGAGACTTACCGCCGGAAATAATAAAATGACCATCCTCGTAAGCAAGAATGTAGGCGCGCCACGGTTTGTCAAGAAGCTTTTCGATTATGTTTGAGGATAGGTTGCTTATCGCAGATTCAATTGCCTTGTCGTTCAAAGATGAGTCATAACCTGCACGGGCTCCTACACCAAACACTGTTCCCGCTTCCGAAAACGCGTTTCCCTCACCATCTTCGGAGTAAATTAATTGACCAGTATATACATCCACAAGGCGAACGTGTACTTTGCAAAAAACTACCTGCTTCTTCACCCTGCTGAAAACTCCCACATCGCTAACTTCTTTCCTGCCAAATTCAGTTATTGATCCCACGATCACGTAATCAGCCATATTTTTTAACGGTTGCATATTACCTATAGACAATTCTTTATTGATCTTATCCAGATCGGCTCTTTCTAGCAGGATAAATTTCTCTGTTTCGAGCAACTTTGCCGATAAAATATCAACAGCCTGTTTTCCTATACGGTTGTCGTCTTTATCTATAAAAAAACTCTGTCCGTATCTTGTCTCGTTGGTAAATCGTGCAATGGCGACTTTTCTTTTTAATCCTTTCTTCGCATCAGGTTGTGCTGTAGCAATTGTACGGCTGATTTTAGAAGTTTGTTTCACAGTTTCTACGTCAGGTTTTGTTATTGTTGCACATGAGGACAAAAGAAAAACGCCAGAGATAAAAAACAAATAGATGGTTCTCATGAGTTCATTCTCCTCAAAGAAAGCTTTAATATTCATCACAAATAAAAAAACCGAGCGCGCTCAAGATTTCTCAGGAGCAGCTCGGTTTAGCGCTTAATGTGAGTGCCATCATTTCCTGCCTCCCCCCAATGACAGGAATCCTCGGCTATTTTGGCGAACTCTTACATTTTACCGAGGAGATGTCAATTAATAAGACGGATATCCATGTTCATTTAGCATAAATGATGCCAGAAAGACTCACCTCACCAGAAGCGACATGAAAGTAGCAAGCACTTGGAATCATCATGAAATTCTTGGGTCCCTTTTGGGTCCCCTTCAAACGCTTTTGGGTGCAAATATTGAACGTATTGCGACTATTGATCGTCGCTGAAAGCACATCTATTATATTAAAAACAAAGGAAAAGACCGGAATACCTGGGTTTCGTTGAAAATCGATTCTTTGCATTCAAATCCCGGCTTCGGCACCATGAAAAATCAAGAGGCGCAATCCGCATCGGGTTGCGCCTTTTTGTTCGTGATTTCATGCCTCTATCGATGCAGCCCCAGAAATTCTTCCACCGAAAGCCCCGCCTCCAAAATCAGATTCCGGATGAGTCCCTGCCTGATTGGCTTCCCCTTGTGAACCGGAACCGAGAGGATACGGAAACTGCTTGGCTCCGACAGTATCACGTGGGATGAAAAAAGGGGACTGTCCCCTTTTTTCAGAACTTGAAGTTCCCGAAGTTGGACTCCTTGATCGGTTGCAGCATGGCCACCTCGAAGCCGAGGGCCAGGGCGTCACGGCAG
>Ga0255347_1001120_pt1 | contig 45465 bp, 42 predicted proteins | sample wastewater_treat_2_FD_192479 | JGI IMG/M metagenome (GOLD analysis project Ga0255347, IMG submission 192479) | Wastewater microbial communities from Lulu Island WWTP, Vancouver, Canada - plant24 | ecosystem: Engineered > WWTP > Wastewater > Unclassified | place: Canada: Vancouver, British...
CGCAGCGTGCCCGGCAAGCGTGTACCAGAGTTCGTCAGGTCGGCTGATTTGCAGAGCCCGCCGCACAAATGGCACGGATTCAGGATTTTGACTCATAACCCGGAGGTCCTTGGTTCGAATCCAAGCCCCGCTACTTTTTATGAACCATAGATCCTGAATCTATGGTTTTTTTATTGACCCGACGATCTTCGTTAGCTAGAAACTCTCAAAACAGAGGGTTTTTTCATATAATTAATACCTCCAAAAATACGATTTTCGTCTAAAATAGTCATACCGAACTGTAACTGATGAGATGGTCTTCTCGAGATACACTTTTAGACTGTCTCACCGACCAACTTGGGAGAGAAGCCAACATGCAGGTAAACGTGGAACGAGAGCGCAAAAAAATAAAGATTACCTTCACTGCGGCGGGAGGGACAACTTCAACTCCAAAGATAATATCCATGCCAACCTTGGAAGTTTCTTCTCGGTTTCCAGGCTGACACTCTCATACCAATAGAAAGAATAATTTTTCGGTGTTTTAGTTTGAACGCTTTCCTGACTTGCTGTTGCATTACCAGCGGCTGTATCCGTCTAAAGTTATGGGTCTTCTGGCATGAATTTTCATTGTGCCACTCTGCTGGCCCGTGAGGTTTGCGAAAAACATGGCATACGTAACCAAATACCACACCCGATCGTGCTGACGAAAAACTCGGTCTCAACAAGCACGGATTCGAATTACTTATTGACCAGTCGCTTGCAGATCCTGCAGGCCTTTCCGCATGTTGGGCGAATGACATGGGTTGTGGAAGGACTGATTATAAAAGCAAAACAAGAATTGGAGGCTTGAAATGAAAAAACTGACCGCTCCTTTGATTCTCCTGCTGGCTATTCTTGCCTGTTCGATTCCAAGTCAACATCCGGTGGAAAATCAATCTGGTTTGGATGTATCCTCGCCAACCCAGGCGGTGTCGCCACCAGAATCGCAACCGTTTTCGCCAGCACAAATCAGTGGTGATGTGATCCGTCCCGACGACTTTGAGTACCTTGGCGCGTTCCGCTTGCCAGGCGATGATGACCGTCCACAGACCTTTGCCTACGGCGGAAACGCCATGACCTACAACCCCGACGGCAATTCGCTCTTCATCATGGGTCACAACCGTATGCCCTATGGCGACCTGCCAGACGGAAATCAAGTCGCGGAGATTAGCATCCCAGAACCGGTCATTTCCAAGAACATCGAAGACCTCAACACTGCAGAATTTATCCAAGACTATAAAAACGTGTTGAAGAACCAATTCAGGGAGTACGACGAAATTCCCAAAGCCGGAATGCAGTACCTCAACCGTTCCGAAACAGGTGCGAAGATTCACGTTGCGTTTGGAGAGCACCTCCAGTCGGACCAAATCCCGACGCATGGTTGGTTTAGTCCAACACTGTCGAAGCCCGATTTTCAGGGAACATGGTTCATTGGAAACCAGGACCTGTACAGCGTGAACGATTACATGTTCGAAATTCCTAGCGAATGGGCAGATGCCTACTTAGGCGGAAGACCCCTCGGCACTGGCCGCATGCGTGACGGAGGTCAGGGCGGTATGGGACCCACGCTCTTCGCTTATTGCCCATGGAATGAAGATGGCTCGCCGCGCCCCGCTGGAACCCGCCTCGAAGAAATCACCTTGCTTTTGTACGAAAACGCATACAAAACCGAAGAAATTGTCCGCAGTTTGGATAGCTACCAGCATCCCGACGAATGGGGTGGCGGTGCCTGGCTGACAACTTCCAGCGGCAAAATGGCAGTTTTGTTTGCAGGGACAAAAAGTAACGGCGAGAAATACTGGTATGGGTACATTCACCCAGAAGGACCAAACTTCGTCTGTGTGGATACAGAAGCCACGGACTTCCCTACCTGTCGCATGGCGAATGGTTCGCTTTGTCCGCAGGATGATTTCTCTGGTTGCTGTGATGCCGCGACAGGGGAATGTGTATCCAGCCGTGGTTGGTGGACAACCCGCTTCGACGCCGAGTTCATCCTGTACGATCCCGCTGACCTGGCGAAGGTCGCCACCGGTCAACTGGAATCAGGGCAGCCACAACCCTATGCCGTTATCGATATCGACGAGCACTTATATCTAAATCCGCCCGAATGGGATTTAGTCGATGTCGGCTGGGGTGATCAACGCCGAAACCGTATTGGAGATGTGGCATTTGACCGTCAAAACGGACTCCTTTACGTGCTCGAATTGTACGCAGAAGGGGCAAAACCTGTTGTGCATGTTTGGAAGATTCTTTAAACCAGATGGCTAGTTTTGCCCCAAATTCCGGATAATGGAATAAATAATTAGCAACTGCTCTAAGCATCGGGCATTAGGGTTTTTTCTCAATTCATTTTATTGCCACAAAAGTATCGAAACTCATCATGTCAAAGATTGTTTAGGAAACTGTTCTTTGCTGGGAAAATTTGAGGATTCGATTTTGCTGCTACTGTTCAGGAGGTCCATGGTTCGAATCCAAGCCCCGCTATCAAAGAAAACCGTAGTCCATTTGACTGCGGTTTTTTTCTTTCTTTTCGATATACTTGTATCGTCAATGCGCAATTTTGTGATAAGCAAAACGGTGCCTATTAATTGTGACCCCCAAGGTTGTAAATTTTTCAAAAAATATCATCATATAAATTCAAGCTCATCGAAATAAACAAAGGCTGGTCTAAACTGTCAATCACCGAATATAAACCATTTTCCATTCGAAATTTTGGTTATTCCTGTCAATTTTAAGGCTTTAACATCCCATTAACACAATTACCATTGACAAACTGGAGAATTTTGCTATTATTGCACATTAGATAAAGGCTTATGTGATGAATCTGACAATTATTCTTCTTTCCATTATCTATGTTTTGGTCATGTACTTCTTTATGATTAAGAAGATCAATAAACGCGTTGGTGTAGAAGAATAAACAAAAACTAAAACCAAATTTTCCAAAACCACCCAACGCAGGGTGGTTTTTTTTTGAAAGCTATTTAATGTGAAGGAGGCACCAGGAGAAAATTCAAAAAATTGTGAGAAAACAAATTATTAATAAGGAGAAAAAATATGTCAGACCCATTAGTTGAAGAAAACCTTGTTGAAACCAGCCGCAAACCAATTTTAACGGCGCGTCAAGTTGGTGTAGCGGCGGCATTTGGCGGCGTAGCGTTGGCCCTTGTATTGGCAGGCGTAACGATCCCCATCCCTGGCACGCCGGTAGTTACAGACCCCAGAGAAATCTTTACCACCACGGGTGCATCATTAACCGGGCCAATTGGCGGTATTGTCATCGGCATACTGGCAGGCATTGCAGAACCCGGGATCCCATTGGCAGGTTTGCTTGCGCACATTGTTGGCGGCATTTTCAATGGTTTTGTTTATAAACATCTAAGTTGGCGTTTTCGTAAAAACAAAGCGGTAAGCTTAGTTCTCTGGGCATTGCAGGTAATTCTTTATTATATGGCAGTAGTTATCCCACTCTTCGTTGTCGGAGTGATGATCTTCTATCCGGAACCAGGACAAGAGAAATTCCTTGTTTCTTTACTTACACTTGAAGCCGGCGGAATTCCGGAAATGTTAATAACCACTGTGATTACCACAATTATTATGGCAGCGCTGCCCGAAAATTTGCGTCGCCCAATTTGGTAATACTTGCACAATTTATTGATAACTATGTTGCACGGCTCTTGATTGGGCTGTGCAACATGGAATTTCTCAAAGAGAGCAAAAATGTCTTATAAAATTCAGTTCGACAATGTCTCATTCCAATATGCTAACAACAATCAGTTTGCAATAAAAAACATTAACCTCACTATTGAACCTGGCGAGATCATCCTTATAACCGGTCCCGCTGGAAGCGGAAAAACAACTCTGTGTTCTTGTATCAATGGCTTGGTACCCCATTATCATGAAGGTAAATTGCAAGGCGATGTATTAATTGGACCTTACAATACTAAAAACTCCCGCATTGGTGGGCTGGCTTCAATTGTTGGTATGGTTTTTCAGGATCCCGAGAGTCAATTAGTCACCAATTCCGTTATGGATGAAGTTGCGTTTGGACCTGAAAATCTGGGTGTTCCGATTACTGAAATAAATGAGCGAGTACAGTCAGCCCTGAAAGCAACCCGATTATCTGGGTATGAAGAAAGAGAGCCCCATAATTTGTCTGGAGGTGAACAACAAGCCTGTGTAATTGCTGCAACATACGCAATGCATCCCGAAATATATGTAATGGATGAGCCACTTGCCAATCTTGACCCAGAAGGACGTTCATATATACTTCAATTAGTCGTCCAGATGGCTCAACAACGTGGAAAAACGCTTGTCATTGTTGAACACACTTTAGAAGATGTCTTGCCTTTGGTTGATCGCATTATTTTGATGAACATGGGAGAAATCGTTCGAGATGGTCCAACGAGCGAAATCTTAGCACTCGGGGATATTCCTGGTGTCTTTAAAAGACCGGATATTATGCGCCTTTCGGAGGAATTTAAACTCCCCGAATTGGCACTAACTCCGCATTCATTTGTTGATCAATTAAAAAACAAATACACACTCAAAAGATATTCCAATGGGCACTACCAACCCAAAAAACAAAAAACATCAGAAGTTGTCATCGAAGTAAATAACCTATCATTTGAATACGACCCGGGTCAACCAACCTTGCACAATATTAACTTCAAAGTTCAAGCGGGAGAGGCAGTTGCTATTTTAGGCCGCAACGGTTCAGGAAAGACAACGTTGGTCAGGCATCTGATTGGTTTGAATCAACCCGACAGCGGAAATGTCACCATCCTTGGAGAAGATGTTGCCAAAACCCCAACCCATATTCTCGCTCGTGATGTGGGTTTCTGTTTTCAAAATCCAAATCATCAAATTGTTTCCTTCACTGTCCGTGATGAAATGGAATTCGGGCTAAAAGCGCATAATATTGACCCGAATCTTTTTGAAGAACGGATTAAATCGGCTCTTGAAATTGTTGATATGTACGACTATCTCGACAAAGAAGTATTTGATCTTGGAAAAGGTTTGAAACAACGATTGGCTTTAGCATCGGTTTTAACTTTGCACCCGAAAATTTTGATTTTTGATGAACCAACTTGTGGCCAAGATCCGGAAATGATAGATGAGATTTTCAATATCTTACATCGTTTGAATGAAAACGGAACCACCATTTTAATTATCACACATCGCATCGATTACGCGGCAAATTTCGCCCAAAGAGCGTTGGTTCTGCAAAATGGACAGTTATCATTCGATGGCCAAATTGACGATCTACTTCTAGACCATAGGTTGATGAGTGAGAATTCACTCGAATTGCCAGACCTCACTAAATTGGCAGTTGAACTAAAAGACAATGATGTTTCACCAAATATTGCTTCTTATGAAACCATGAAAGAAGTATTAACTCAAATCACTGAGGTGCACCATGGGAATTGAATATATTAAAGGGAATTCGCGGCTCCATGCGCTTGATCCCCGAACCAAATTGTTATTGTTTATCGGGACGACCATCGCTTCAATAATTCTCATCGATCCAATATTGCTGGGTTTACTATTTTTTAGTCTTTATCTCGCAGGAAAACGGAGTATCGACAATGAAATTCTCAACAAAAATTTGAAGGTGTTGGTTTTCATCTTCCTCACCTTTTCTTTGTTTCAAGTTCTCTTTTTTACACCAAAAGACTCACACCATCTTTTCTATTTGATTCCTTTTACAAATTATGTGTCGGTAACTGTAGAAGGCTTGGTCAGAGGGGTATCGGTTTTCTTTCGGTTTTTTAGCGTTGTGCTTGCCGTCCATTTAATGCTTTATACAACCCCGCCCGTTGAATTGGCACTAACAGTTACCGAACGGGAAAAAAGCAAATTCTCACAAGCTGACATCATCAGCACACTTGCAATTGCTTCCGTTGTTTTAGTTTCTTTTTTGCCGGTAATGCTAAATCAACGTCTTCCCGTCTCTTTTTTAAGGGATTTGGCGCCCATTCTTCGAAATACAATCATGGCGATTGCCGCTTTATTGATCGCAGTGATAATCCAAAAAGCTTTGACTCGGGGTTTGCCCCCCGAAATGGGTATTGCCCTGATGCTTGGATTTTCAACAGTCGGTTTGTTAACAAAACAAACCCAAAAAATCACCGATGCTCAAAAAGCACGGGGATATGACGTTAAACCAAAAAATATTTTAAAAAGAGTGAAGAACCTTACAGCCATGTTAATCCCGGTATTTCTTACCACCATGGAACGATCGCAAGATATCTCAGTTTCAATTCTTTCACGTGGATTTGATTACAACATTAAAAAGCGTTCGTTTCGCAGACAATTTCAGTTTCAGAAAAGTGATTATTTGGTTCTGGCTACTCTTTTGATTGTGATTATTTCTGGAATGTTATTAAATCAATTTGGCGCTGGTAATTTTACAGAGCAATTTATCTTTTCGTTGATTAAGTAAAAGCCAAGAGTTATATACATATTTACTTGGTTAAACAATTGTTTGGAGGTCTTATGAGTAAAAAAATTAGTCGCGACAACGTCTTTTTCGCTTTCCATCCGGATTTAGAGCCTGTTTTGTATGTAAATCAAGGCGAAGAGGTTCTACTTGAAACCCATGATTGTTTCGAGGGGCAATTAAAAAGTGACCGGGATTTAATTGATCAATTAGATTGGGACCATATCAATCCTGCGACTGGCCCGGTTTATATTGAAGGTGCAAAACCCGGTGATACTTTAAGGATTGATTTGCTCGAGGTAAAAACCGCCAATCATTCCATCATGGTTACCCTCCCAGGCGAAGGCGCTTTAGGCGAATCTATTTCAGAAATGGAAACAACTTTTCTAACCGTCGAAGACGATACGGTTACCTTTAAAAACAAAATTAAAGTTCCAAAAAATATCATGATTGGAGTTATTGGCGTTGCACCTGAAGAAGAAAAGATCCCAAATGGCACACCAGGCGCCCATGGTGGAAATATGGACTGTTCATTGATTAATGAAGGCGCCAGTATTTATTTCACTGTAGGCGTTGAAGGAGCACTTTTTGGTGCTGGCGATCTTCACTCTGCAATGGGGGATGGAGAAATTGTCATTTGCGGTGCAGAGGCTCCGGGTGAGGTTCGCTTCACTGCAAAAATTGTTGATTCATTAAAGGGTTTACCAACACCATTTATTCGCAATTCAGACGTTGTCGCCACTGTATTTTCAGCGCCAACAATCGATGAAGCTGCTGATGGCGCGATTCAGGCAATGTCATCGTTTCTTACAAATTTTGTAAAAATTCCGCTTAATGATGCCGGTATGTTAATGAGCCTTGCCGGGAACCTAAAAATTTGCCAGATCGTTGACCCAGAAAAAACCGTTCGTTTTGAATTTCCAATATCAATCCTCGATCAATATGACTATTCATTGGATTGAAGCACCTATATAAACCTAATAATTACAGATAATAACAATAAGACCACCGGTTGTGGTCTTATTGTTATTGTAAAATTGTTTATGAAAATTCTTGAATCTTGTCAAAAGCAGTGAGTCAGAAGTTCCCTAATTAGAACATCACATCAAAAAAGGATAACTAAATGACACACCACTATTTTATGGTTTTGGATTTTACAGAAAGAATGTTACACCAACGTTATCATCTTGATAGCGGTTAGTATTGTGCCTTTATTTTATTGTTTCATCGACCTGCTAATAATTTTATTTAAAAAAAGCACATCAGGAAAGATCCTACTTAAAAAAGCAAAAGCCTAAAATTTTTATTCTTATCTTTAGCAGCCCTCGTTTTATATATCTTTGGTTTAATCATTATATAAAAATTTTTCAAAAATATTTTTCAAATTTTTATTGAAAGGGTTATTACTGAAAATTTGTTTGCACCAATGAAGTTACAAATCGCGTTCATATCTTTCGGAACAGTTGGATCGCTGATTGCCATCATAGCCACATTTATCAGCGCGTTTGCATACCGAGGCAAGCTGGGTGAAAGGTACTCCCCCCTAAATCATTTCATCTCAGAATTAGGAGAGGTTGGTGTCTCGCGCTTCGCCTGGGTTTTCAACCTTGGACTCATATTTACAGGGCTATGCCTTGTACCTGCCTGCTTTGCTTTAGGCATGTTCATTCCTAGTTACCTGTCAAAAATCGGCATGCTATCAGGATTTATCACTGCAGTAGGGTTATCCATGGTCGGTTTCTTTCCAATGAATAAACATAAACCGCATGCCAAAGCTGCTCTCACCTTTTTTCGCGGGGGGTTATCGCTCGTTCTATTTTTCTCACTGGCAATCGGAATTCAGCCAAAGAATGCCTTGGTAATTCCACGCAGTTATTGGCTGGCAGGTCTTCTACCAATAATATCCTTTGGAAGTTTTTTGTCTTTGATGGCAACCTCAAATTCCAGGTCAGCGGAAAACACTTTACAGCCACTTGAAGGTGATCGACCAAAAATATGGATCATGCCAATTGTTGAATGGTCGATCTTTCTATCAATTATTTTTTGGTTTTTGTTAATTGCATTCGGTTTGGGAAAAAATAGTATGTTATAATTGTATTTGTAAATTATGGTAAATTTTTTGATGCACAAAAAATTTATCTGGCCGAGAATTGATGCGAAAGGAGAACCATGGCGAAATTAGAAAATATCGAAGGTATTGGGGATGTCTATGCTGCGAAATTGCGGGAAGCGGGAGTGAGAAGTATCGGTGCTCTCCTTAAAATGGGCAGCACACCAAAGGGGCGTCAGGAAATTGCTGATAAATCGGGGATTAGCCGAAAAAGAATTCTAACCTGGGTCAACCACGCTGATTTAAAGCGGATTAAAGGTGTAGAACGGCAGTATTCAGAGCTGCTTGAAGCTTCTGGTGTGGACACTGTTGTAGAGCTTGCATTGCGGAATCCTGAAAACTTGCATAAGAAGATGCTCGAAACCAACGAAGCAAAACGTTTGGTCAGGCGTCCCCCATCATTAAAAATGGTTGCTAATTGGATTGAACAAGCCAAAACCTTGCCACGTGCAATTTTCTACGATTAGCATCCAAAAATTAAACCAATTATTTTATTAAAAATACCGGTAATTTACCGGTGTTTTTATTTTCAAAAACCGTTCTTCGGATCAAAATCTAATTGTTATTTATAAAATGGTCATTAGGCTTCCGATATTTTTTAATTTTTGTTGATAGCACAAAAATTCGCATGAGGATTTAATATCCTATACGAATTATTATGAAACAAAATCCTGCCAGGAATACTACCTAAGTTCGTTATCTTCATCGTTTTAGCATTTTATAAAATCCAAACCTGAAGGTTTACAAATTAACAATTCTTTGATATTTATCTGAAGCTTCATCAATTTTTTAAATTCACATATGGGTTTAAATAAGTATTACCTGTCTTGCTTAATACCACAATCCGTTTATAATTAGATCGTAAACTTAAGTATTCATATTGCCGGCAACTCACCAACAAAATATGTTAAAGACTTCATTGAACCGGATATGAAAAATTCATTTAAACATTTATTTTATTACCAGCGTAATTATATTCATCAACTGCATATACTTTTCTGTTATATTAATAGTAGCGCTTGACGAAACAGTGAAAGGAGGAGCGATCGGTTTTAATTAATAGCGTGTAATTTCCATTCAACAAGAAGCAAATTTTATTAAACTAAAAGGAGAGATAGAAATGAAAAAGTTTCGATATGTGTTAATACTTGGCTTATTAACCATGTCATTGGTGCTCGCTGCATGTCAACCCGCAGGAGAAAAACCCCAAGAACCCGCAGAAGCTCCAGAAGACAAAAAGCTGGAGATCTTCTCATGGTGGACAGCAGGCGGTGAAGCAGAGGGCCTCTATGGGATGTTTGATGTTTACAGTGCGCTCAATCCGGATGTTGAGATCATCAATGCAACTGTAGCGGGCGGCGCAGGCACAAATGCAAAAGCAGTCCTTGCTACGCGCCTTCAGGGTGGTGATCCACCAGATTCTTTCCAAGTTCACGCTGGGCTTGAAGTAGAAAAATACGAACCCACAACCTATCTGGAGCCCATCGACGATATGTTCGATCCAACTGTCTTCCCGAAAGATTTGCTCGATCTTTTGCTTTACGAAGGCCATTATTGGACCATGCCTGTAAACATCCATCGATCAAATGTGCTCTGGTACAATCCAAAACTCTTGGAAGAGAATAACCTTGCCGTTCCTGCTACCATGGAAGAGTTCTTTGAAACTTGCGAAGCTCTTGAAGCCGCTGGACTGATTCCGATTGCGATGGGCACAAAAGATGGTTGGGAAGCAGCACATGTCTTTGAAAGCTTCTTGCCCTCAGCCCTTGGCGCAGATGCTTATCGCGGTCTTTGGACGGGCGAAACACCTTGGGAAGATCCCAGGGTAACAAAAGCCTTGGAAGATTTCCTCACCATGATGAAATATGTCAATGAAGACCATGCTGCATTAACTTGGGATGCTGCCGGTGAGTACATCATCGCCGACAAGGCTGTTTTCATGATCATGGGAGACTGGGCTGCCGGATGGTTTGCGTCTAAGGGGTATGGTGACTTTGGATGGGCTCCCCCACCAGGAACACAAGGCATTTTTGTTGGCCTTTCAGATGCTTTTGCACTACCAAAGAATGCTCCTAATCATGAGCAAGCAGTTCTTTGGCTTGAAGTTTGTGGCTCGAAGGAAGGACAGGAAGCTTTCAACCCAGCAAAAGGTTCCATTTGCGCTCGGACAGACTGTAACCCCGATGCCTTCAAAGTGGTTCCCGAAACCTATCCTTACCTGACTGCTGCCGCAGCCGACTGGGCAGTTGATGCAATCGTACCCAGTGTGGTTCATGGTGCAGCTGCTTATGAAAGCTGGGCAACAGATTTCAAAGATGTTCTCACTCTGTTTGTGAACAGTGGTGATGTCGCTGCAGCACAAAGTGATTTGGCTGGATTGTGCGTTGCAGCAGGTATTTGTAAATAAGAATCCACTAATTACAAAGGCAGCTCCGTACTGGGGCTGCCTTTGTATAATTTATCCATTATTTTAAAGGAGTCGCCAGATCGCATGAGCTATTCAAAAAAAGAACGGAAAATCGCCTTTCTGCTGATCACTCCAACACTCATCGCAATGGTGATATTCATCTATGGATTTATTGGTTTCACCGGATATTCTTCACTTTCAAATTGGAATACTTTAAAAATCGATTTATCCTTTGTTGGATTAAAAAATTATATTAACTTATTTAAAAATCAGCGGTTTCTTATTGGAATGCGCAACACCTTTACCTTCACCACATTATTCTTGCTGTCTGCAATTTTGCTGGGTTTCTTTTTAGCTGTTTTATTAGATCAAAACATCAAGGGCGAAAGTCTATTTAGAAATATTTACCTTTTCCCAATGGCGCTCAGTTATATTGTCACAGGTGTAGTGTGGCGCTGGTTACTGTCCCCCGGCACCCAGGTTACCGGACCATTGGGTGTAAATATGTTGTTAGAAATGGTTGGCCTTGGTTTTCTAAAAAGTGGCTGGTTTACTGATCCAAAAATAGGCATTAAAGCTGTGGTGATTGCTGCCACATGGCAAACAGCTGGTTATATCATGGCACTTTATCTGGCAGGTATTCGAGCAATTCCAATCGAATTACGTGAAGCCGCACGGGTAGATGGCGCTTCTGAATTTCAGATTTACCTCAGGATTATTATTCCATTATTAAGTCCTATTACCCTGAGTGCAGTCATTATTCTTGGTCATATTAGTTTAAAGATCTTTGATCTCGTATGGTCGATGACGGGTCCTGGCACCGGTTTCAGTACCGATGTTCCGGCCCTATTTATGTACGACACTACCTTTCGAGGCAATCGCTTCGCTCAGGGAGCTTCAATTGCCATGGTTCTTTTAACGCTCGTTGCTGTTTTGGTGGTACCTTATCTGATAATGAGTAATAAGCGCGAGGTTCAACGATGAAAAATAATTTTAAATCATCAAAAATCTCCAGAATATTTCTATACATTTTTTTGATTCTCGCTGCAGCCTTTTTTTTGTTGCCAATATTTTTATTATTAAATACCAGTCTTAAATCTTATGCCGATGTCTCCCTGGCAACCATGTGGAAACTCCCCAAAAGTGTAGGTATACAATCATTTTCTCAGGCTTGGTTTGGCAGTGTTTCCGAGGGATATCGTGGTCTACGCGAAAACTTTATGAATAGCATTTGGTTGGCTGTTCCTGCTGCCATAATTTCGGCTTTCATCGGATCGATAAATGGTTACATTTTTTCAAAATGGAAATTTCCAGGCTCCAATGCCCTGTTTGCATTGCTATTATTTGGAATGTTCATTCCCTATCAGAGCATTTTGATACCTTTAGTGCAATCACTTCAATGGCTTTCCCGATACACTGGCCCGATTGTTTCTTTTATAAATAAAATGAGGTTTCCCGGAGCGTTTTCCAGTATCCCAGGATGGCTTGCTCAATTTGTTCCGGGCTATGGAACAATTGGTGGATTAATTCTAGTTCATGTAATTTACGGAATACCCATTGCAACTCTGGTATTTAAAAATTATTATACAGAAATCCCCACCGATTTGGTTGAGGCAGGCATGATGGATGGCGCAGGAATTATGGGGATCTATCGGCACATACTCTTTCCAATATCGGTACCTGGATTCGTTGTTGTATTGATTTGGCAGTTTACATCAATTTGGAATGACTTTTTGTTTGGGGTGATTATTACCCCCAATCCTAGGATGCAACCTGTTACAGTAGCATTAAATAATCTGGCAGGCTCTTATATTGTCGAGTGGAATGTTCAAATGGCTGGGTCTCTAATCGCAGCCATTCCAACCGTATTGATTTTCATTTTCCTTAGCCGATTCTTCCTGCGTGGTTTAATTGCGGGGTCACTAAAAGGATAATCCACGTGTAAACAAAAAAAGTGTTTTTCTCGATAGTCAGAAAACATAAGTTGATTTACACCAAACTAGCAGGAATTATAAAAACATTGAAATGAGTATTTATAATAATGCCTTATCGTTTTATTGATTTACGAAATATTCGCACCTATCCCTTGTCACAACGGAAAAATCTTGTTTCCATAAAAGATCTCATTCGTCCAGATGAGATTACCCAAACCCTCGATTCCAAAGCGATAATCGAGGTAATTGAATATATAAAAAAAGCCTATCAGGAAAAAAAACCAGTAATTTGGATGATGGGTGCCCATGTGATCAAAAGTGGTTTGGGTTTAATATTGATCGATCTGATGAAACATGGCTTTATTTCTCACATAGCAGGAAATGGTGCTGTTGGCATTCATGATTTTGAGTTGGCCCTGATTGGTGAAACTAGTGAAGATGTGGCAACAAGTATTGAAGATGGCAGCTTTGGGATGGCTGAAGAAACCGGGGCGTTGATTCACCAGGCATTAAAAGAGGGTTCATTAGACAGATTAGGTTATGGAGAATCATTGGGAAAGTTTATTGCTAATCAAAAATTCCCACATCGTGAATTCAGTGTCCTTTACCATGCCTATAAACTGAGAGTTCCTTTAACAATTCATGCCACTTTAGGCGCAGATATCATCCATCAACATCCAAACTGTGATTTTGGGATTTTAGGCGCAGCTTCAGGTCATGATTTTAAAATCTTTTGCCACTCAGTTTCACAACTCGATCATGGCGTTTTTCTTAATTTTGGCTCAGCAGTTACTGGGCCAGAAGTTTTCCTAAAAGCTTTGTCAATTTCTCGCAATTTAGGAAATAAAGTTGAAGGTTTTACCACAGCGAATTTTGACCTTTTTCCACTTCCAAATGATTATCACAAGCCAGTTAAAGCCGATACGCCAGTTTATTATTACCGCCCATTAAAAAACATCATCAATCGCCCTACTTCGTTACAAGGCCAAGGTTTTCATGTGCAAGGTGATCACCGATTAACAATACCAACACTTCATCAAGGGCTCATCGGTAACTCCCACCAAACACAACCCTCGCCACTGCACACAGATAAGTATTTAGACGGTCTTTCGTATTATTTATCTTTAGTAAAAGAACGTAGCCCACTTGCCGCAGAATTTGTTGAAAGATTGATAGAACAAAAACCCGATCTTGAGCTTGCAATTCCGGCATTATGCCAGGCCTTTTTAATTATTGCTCAATCCTTTGAGCGAGGCGGAAATCTTTTTTTATATGGCAACGGGGGAAGCATGGCGGATGCGCAACATATTGCCGGTGAACTTCAAAAATCATTTCTACTCAAACGACCCCTTGCGGACGTGATCAAGTCAAGGCTGGATATAGAGGAAGATGACAGCGTCCTCTCGAATAATTTAGAAGCAGGCTTGCCCGCTATCACACTGGGGCTCAATTTGGCATTGAATACGGCGATTGACAATGATTTTAGTCATCGCTGGTTGAATATCGCCCAGGAAATTCAGGTGCTGGCAAGGCCAGGCGACATATTTCTGGGAATTAGCACCAGTGGAAAGGCAAAAAACCTTGAATATGCAAGCTTTACAGCGCGTGCAAAAGGTTGTTATGTGATCCTCCTTACTGGTGAAAGAGAAAGTAAATTGTCAAAGTTTGCTGATATAGCTATCCATGCCCCGGGTAAACAAACCCATTTGGTTCAAGAAGCACATATTTCTCTTTACCATTGTTTGTGTGCCATGCTCGAACAAGATTTTTTCGGGAGTTGAGTTTATTCCCCTCTCATTACGAAATTATTCAAAGGTCAATTTGTATAGTTCAATAAACCGATCGGAATCAACGCGTTTAACGATCTTTACATTTGGCTTACCGCCAGATAAACCAAGCCAATCTACAACGGTCATTCCACGAGACATACTCCCATGCGTTTCAACTTTAACATACTTGTAAAAAGAATCTAAAACAATTTCAGGCTCGATCAACACCGCCATGGCTAAAGGATCTGCCGCATAAACCGATGTACGTTTAAGCTTTTCACTTGCTATCGCCAACATGTTTTTTGTTATTTGTTTTAGAAAAGCACTCCTTGGATTATCATGATTTAAAAACCCTTGAAACAAATCCATTGGCAGCCCATGGTCTAAAGTAGTCTCCCACGAAACCAATGTAAATTCAGGCCAGCGATCAAACACAACTTTTGCCGCTTCAGGATCTGCAAAGATATTGAATTCTGCAGGGAAATTTTGTGTGTTACCTTGTGCTAAATATGCACCTCCCATAACGACGAGCTGTTTAAAAAATGACGGTAGATTTGGTTCGAGGTGTAATGCTAAAGCTAAATTGGTTAATGGACCAATTGCGATGAGTTCTAACTCACCAGGAAACGTTTTTGCAAGTCGGATCATTGCCAATGCAGCAAGTTCTTCTTCAGCCTTTTGCATTGAGACAGGAATGCTGGCGTCACCCAAACCATCCTCGCCATGGAAAAAGCTCGCATTTTCCCCGTACTCTACAAGTCCCATTTTTGCACCAGGATATACGGGAACGCCAACAGCATCAAGTACGTCCAAAATTTTCAATGCATTTGCTGTTGTCTTTTCAACATCAACATTCCCATTCACTGTTGTAATCGCCTCAATGATCACATTTGGGTGTTGATAAGCCATCATTATGGCTTGGGCATCATCAATTCCTGGGTCGCAATCAATAATTATCCTTTTCACTGTTTCTCCTAGGTTTTTAGCAGCTTCTGCAAAAATTAATTTTGCCAATGGGTTTTAATAATTTTATCAATACAAAAATTAATTGGATATGTTAAAAATTTGAATTTTGGTAAAGATATCGGTTTTAAAACAAAAAATGAATGTGTCTTAATTTTTTACGTTTCTTTATCCATGAGCAGCCAATAATTTATTTATAAATTGAGAAATGAACTTCCTGCATTCACCAAATTCGATAATGTTTTTATTGCAAAAGCGTAATTAACTGGGATATTTCTATAAAGAATTGGATACTGTCCCCAAATCTATACGAAATATCGCTCATTTAATCAATCGAACACGTTCATAAAAAGTGGGTTTTAATAAATTTAATCAAACGCGATCACATTTAGTCCATAACTTGAATTAAGATCGTGGGCAATCTCCTTCAGGCGCGAAAAACTTACCGCATTAATGCCATTATATGCTGTAGGTCGAGTTATTGTGTAGATATGAATTAACTTTGGCTGTAATTCAACCAATAGATTTTTCCAAGCCAAAAAGGCATCACCTCGGGTATTCGATTCATCTCCATCCAGCAACATACTTTGGATCATTAGATTGGGCAACTTCTTTAAGCCAGAAACAATTTCAGAGAAATGAACGTTTTCAGTCGGACGATTGATAATATTGAATGTGACCTCATCTCCAGCATCAAGCTTCATCATCGGGGTGTCATAATTTTGTATTGCCAAAAGGATCTTTGGTTCAACAATCTGGGAAGCATTGGAAAGAATAGCCAGCTTTGTATCGGGGCGAAGTTCATTGCGTAATAACACAACCCGCTGGACGATTTCTTCAAAATCTGGGTGAAGCGTTGGTTCACCATTTCCTGAAAATGTTAAATACTCAATAGTGCGTGGCTTTTTAAAAGCATACCGAACAGCCTCAAGAACTTCATCCACAGTTGGAAAATTTGCATATTTCTCTAGAACCTCAAATGGTTTTTCCGGTCCATATTGGCAATACAGACAATCAAAAGAACATATTTTTCGATTTGTTGGGAGTAGATTTACTCCCAATGAGCGTCCTAAACGTCGAGAAAGTATTGGACCATAGATAATTCCAGATTGCAAAGGTATTCCAGACATAAACCGCTCCGTAAATTGAAAACTTGCCTTCAATTATTGATACAGTACCACAATCATAACAGCAGATTAAATAAATAGAAAAGGCAAAGTTCTCTTTGCCTTTTCTAAATTGACCATCTATTCAAAATTTATAAATAGTTTCTTAATCTGCTCTGATTTTGCGGGCTGCGCAGTTTGCGTAGTGCTTTTTGCTGTATCTGGCGAATCCGCTCACGGGTCACTCCAAAAATTTCACCGAGCTCTTTAAGCGTATGGCTGCGATTGCCCTCCAGACCAAACCGTAATTTGATGATACTGGCTTCTCTTTCCGATAGCTCACTTAATGCGTTGGTGATATCTTCTTCTAACAGTCGTTGTTGTACCGAATTAAAAGGCACAACAGCATTTTCATTTTCAATAAAATGAATCAACTCGCTTTCGCCATCTTCACCAACGGGTTCATCTAGCGAAATGGGCAAACGCGCATAATGGATTAATTGTCTGATTTCTTCGACATCCTGGTCTACATGCTCGGAAATTTCTTCCAAAGTCGGCTGACGTCCTAACTCTTGTGAAAGATCTCGAGTCACCGTCCGAACTTTTCGAAGACGATTGCTCAAATAGTTCGGCAAGCGGATTGTTCTTTCTTTCTGATTGAGAAAACGCAAAACAGAGCGCCGTATCCACCAGGTCGCATATGTACTGAACCGATTGCCGCGCGTATAATCAAATTTATCAACGGCGCGGATCAAACCGACATTTCCAGCTTGAATGAGATCCAGAAAAGAAGAACCATAGCGTCGGTATTTTTTCGCGATGCTTACCACTAATCGAATATTCGCTTTAATTAAATATTCACGTGCTTCTTTGCCTTCACGGATCAATTCTTGAATTTCTTCAATATTCTCAAGGTTGCCATCAGCTTCAATCATGGTCTGTCGGGCTTGGCGACCAATTTCCATTTTCTTTGCCAGGGTGATTTCCTCTTCTCGGGTTAATAATGGCACCCTGCTCATTTCATTCAGGTAAAGGCTAACAGAATCGTCCGAGGTAATCCCCGAATGATCTGAAATATATTCCTCATATTCCATTTCGATATCTTCACCATGCTCATCAAAAAATTGAGCATATTGGTTTTCCAAAACTGCATCATCAGGATAATTAAGATCTGTCATCTTATCACTTACTCCTTATTTCTGATCCCTAAATTTCTATAACGGATATCTCAACAAACTTAGGGCTCAAGCGTAAAAAAGCCATTGACCGAGATATCATTGCGTCAATGGGCTATAATCATCATCAAACTTTTAGAGAACTGTTTACTATTTTTACAACCATTATAGCCGATTTTGTCTTAGATTATAACATTGATATGTTAATGTTCTATAAACAAATTTGATATTTTATGGTTATTTGTTAAGTAAATATATACAAAAACCAATTAATTAAAAATAGTCAGTATTGCCAGGTTATTAATCCATCACCCGTTTTAACACAAATTCCAAAAGAAAGTTTCGAATAAACAAAAATCCTTTTTTGGTTTTCGGATATGCCATAATGGATCATATTTACTTTCCAAGCCCTCTCCCATCCATCGGAGAGCCACATTGCTTACATTTTCCTTCTTTATCCAAACCAATAATACGTGCGAAGAATGGGCTGCGAATAATTAATTCTTGTCCACAGGTTTTGCATTTGGTGTTTTCATTTCCGTAAACATTCCCAATATATACATACTTTAGCCCAATTCTTTCAGCCATGTCTTTGGTTTGATTGAGAATTTTCTCGTCTGTTGCAGTGGTGTTTGTTAATTTATACTGTGGATAAAAGCGACTTATGTGCCAGGGTGTTTCAGGCCCAAGATCCTGACAGATAAATTTCGCAATATTTTCCAATTCCATTATGTCGTCATTAATACCAGGAACAATTAAAGTTGTGATCTCCAACCAGATACCCAGAGACTTTATTTTTCGGCAACTCTCTAATACGGGCTCTAGCCTCCCCCCGATATATTTTCGGTAAGTTGCATCACGAAATGCTTTGATATCCACATTTGCGGCATCCAAAAAGGTGTGGAACATATCTAACATTTCCGCTGTCATAAAACCATTGGTAACGTAAATATTTTTCAGTTCATGTGTCTTTGCAATTTTTGCAGTATCAAAACTGTATTCAAAAAAAATGGTTGGTTCAGTATAGGTATAAGAAATAGAAAGACACCCCGAAGCCAATGCCTGCTCAACCACCTCTTCGGGCATCATCCTTTGACCATGAGGTAAACCCATAATTTTGGGCATTTGTGAGATTTGCCAATTTTGGCACCAATCACAGCGGAAATTACACCCTGGTGTCGCAATTGAATATGATCGGGATCCAGGATAAAAATGATATAAAGGTTTCTTTTCAATGGGATCGATGTTTTTAGCAATCAAATTTCCATAAACAAATGTAAACAATTGCCCATCTCGGTTTTCGCGTACCTGACATATTCCCCGCTCACCTTCTCGAATTTTACATTTATGTGCACAAAGTAGGCATTGTACTTGTTTGTCTTCGAGCTCTTTATACAATAAAGCATCATACCTCATAGCAATCTCCGTTTAGTTTATTGCTCTTATTATTAATCTTAATCGATTGCGTTTCACATTTCAAATTTCTTAACTTTTTTTGTTAACATTCTGACATTATTTAGCCAATTGAAATTACATGAAAATAGTTGAAAAACAATGATTCCGCAAAATATTTTCGTTTGCTTTTTCATGCAATCAAACTTTTGATGGATTTACTCTAGGATCCTATTCAAAAAAGGATTCGAAAAAGTTTGTGGAAAACCTGGGATAAGAAAAAAAGAACCAATGTATCTATCACTGGTTCTTTTTTAAACGGATCAATATTGTAAATTGATTATGCCCCAAATTTTTCTAATCTTCCCGCGTGGGCCATTGCAAGGGGCATCAATTCAAAGGCAGGGAAACGTACACCCAAGCTGCCAGCACGGCAAGCGGATTCACCAAATTTTGCGATTCCGTCTGGTCGGCATAGCTTCGAATAAAATAGTACCGGCACTGGATGCCAACTATGCTTTTTCATTAAACAGGGTGTGCTGTGATCCCCCGTAATAATTAAAACGGATGGATCAAGAGCTAAAATTCGCGGTATAAGAGCGTCCACTTTTTCGATTTCTTCAACTTTTTTCTCAAAGTTACCATCTTCACCAAAGCTATCCGTCTTTTTGATATGGACAAAAAAGAAATCATAATCATTCCAGTTTTTTTCCAGCATATCAATCTCTTCTTCATAAGATTGAGCGGCAGCCGGGCTTTCCATTCCTACCAACTTTGCGACGCCACGGTACATTGGATACATGGCTATGGCTATTGATCGCAAATTCAGCACATCGGGGATTTTTGGCCAATCCGGCAAATTTGCAAAACCACGTAAAAGGAGCATGTTTGCAGGAGATTCGTTGGCTAAAATAATTTTCGCTTGTCGAACAAATTCCTGAACAATTTCAGCAGCTCTTTCTGATTTTTCGTCCAACGCTGTTGCAATTAACGGTTTTTTACCTAAAACCTGGGGGTCTGTTTCTTGGATGTTTGGGCTAAGACCAGCCGCCCGAATAACAAATAAGAACCGATATTCTTTTTCAGGCATGAGGAATACTTCAACACCCGGAATGTTAATATTTTCTCTTATCAGATTACACAAACGTTGACCTTCTTCAGTTGATATGCGCCCAGCGCGCCGATCCGTCACGTTCCCATTTTCATCAACGGTACAGAAATTTCCCCGAGCAGCGACATCGTCCGGGTGCAAATCAAAATCAACACCCAGGGCAGAAAGCGCTCCACGACCAACTGTAAACTTAACCGGGTCATAGCCAAACAATGATAAATGTGCCGGGCCGCTTCCAGGGGTGATGCCAGGTCGAATAGCCTCATGCAAACCAAGCATGCTTTTGGCAGCTAAAGCGTCCATATTGGGAGTATTAGCCGCTTCCAATTCTGTTTTTCCACCCTCACCCATGGGCAAACCGCCAAGGCCGTCCATAACCAGCAATACTATTTTATTGTTTTCACCCTCTGTCACCAGTGAATTTGTTAATTCGAAATTCATTGCAAACGCTCCAATCCTAAATGAAGTAAATTTATCTTCTAAAAATTATTATCGACCGTTAATTATAGATTTTTTTTTGCACTTATGGCAAATAGTAACAATTCTTTAATTTTTTCAATCAGGGAATTTGTTTTATTTAGCCATTAGTCAAAAAGTAATTGTAAGTATCGCCTTTATCTTTTAGTAAAAGTTTATTAATACAGGCTTTTTTAATGAATCTGAAGACCGTTCGTTTAGTAGCCATCTAATTATTTTTCTCAAGACGATTTATTAAAAAACTTACCAAATTTTATAATTGATTTCAAACCTTGAATACAAAATAAATCCGCCTTGAAGTCCAGATTAATCAAAACCGACTGATAAATATTTAACCTTATTAAGTACGATAAACATCGTACTTCTCCATTGTCTTTGTAAATTTTTCGAAATCCACCAGAATTTGACAAACAAACAATCTTGTTAGATAATTGTTTTTGGCTTTATTTGCGGCAAATATATTCCCGCGCCAGCAAATTTTTTTGATCAGTAAAATTTAAGGAATAATTTTTGAATACATCCCAAACAGAGCAAAAAAACATTGGAATAATCATCAGGGCAATTGGCGTCGTCGTTGATGTTGAATTTGATACCGGTAATTTGCCGAGTATCTACAATGCTTTACATGTTCTTCAGGATGGAAACCCACCTTTAATTTTAGAAGTGCAGGAACATGTGGATGCACATACGGTGCGAACCGTTGCTTTGGGCTCAACCGAAGGTCTGCAAAGAGGATTAGCTGTTGTAGACACCGGTAAACCAATTTTAGTTCCCGTGGGTAGAGAAACGCTTGGCAGGATGTTTAACATTTTAGGTGAGCCTATTGACGGCAACCCGCCTGTTTCAGATCAAGCCTCTCGACACCCTATTCATTCTGCTTCACCTCCTTTACGCTCTCAGGAGGTGGTCACAACCCCCATCATCACCGGTATCAAGGCTATAGACCTGTTAACACCATACCCAACTGGCGGAAAAATCGGCTTATTTGGGGGTGCTGGCGTTGGAAAAACTGTCCTCATCATTGAATTAATGCGTAATTCAACACAAAAACATTCAGGGATTGTTCTATTTGCTGGTGTAGGCGAACGTAGCCGAGAAGGGAATGATCTTTACCTTGAATTGAGCAAAAGCGATGCCATGAAATCCACTGTCCTCGTTTTTGGTCAGATGAATGAACCCCCGGGCGCCCGGTTAAGAACGCCATTGACAGCTTTAACAATGGCAGAATACTTTCGCGACTTCGAACGACGCCCCGTTTTAGTTTTTATCGATAATATCTTTCGCTACATCCAGGCAGGCTCGGAAGTTTCAGCCCTTTTAGGCAGGCTTCCCAGTGAGGTTGGGTATCAACCCACTTTGGAATCAGAAATGGGAGCTCTCCAAGAGCGGATAACTACCACATCCGCAGGAAGCGTTACCTCAATTCAAGCAATTTATGTGCCTGCCGATGACATGACGGACCCCGCGGTTGTTGCAACGTTTGCCCATTTAGATGCCTCAACAGTGCTTTCAAGGCGTCAGGTGGATTTAGGGACTTATCCAGCTATTGACCCCTTAAGCTCATCTTCATCATTAATGGCTCCGCATATCGTAGGTCAAGAGCATTATCGTGTGGCTATGCAGGTCAAATCTACACTAGCCCGTTATGAAGAGCTACAAGATGTCATTGCAATCCTCGGAATGGATGAGTTGAGCGAAGCCGATCAAAAAACCGTTAGAAGAGCCCGACGTATCCAAAGGTTCCTTTCACAGCCATTTTATTCAGCGGAAGAATTTACAGGAGACGCAGGCAAATTTGTTGAGATCGAAGAGACCATTCGAGGTTTTAAAGAAATCCTTGAAGGCCGCTACGATCAGATCCCTGAACAGGCTTTTTACATGGTAGGAACCATCGATGATGCTATGGAAAAGGCAAGGAAAATCACCGTCGAGGATGCACAATGAGCCCTTTTCCCCTGCTTACCCTCCGAATCCTCTCTCCAGATGGGATTAATATTGAAAGAACAGGGCTATACGAAGTGTCTGTCCCCCTGGCGGATGGAGGATCAATCGGTATTAAACCCGGTCACGCTCCATTAATTGCTGAAACTGTGCAAGGTGCAGTTAAGTTTCGATCAGAATCCGGAAAAAACAGCATTGATTTACTCCCTGGCGTTCTTGATATTAGGGACAATACCGTAATAATATTAAGTGCTGGTGAAATAATGCAAGATGCAAACTTTGCCGGCGAAAAAACACCGATTAAGCTTGAACGAATAATGCAAACTTTGGTCAACAAATTGGAACCAAAGGATGCATCGCGTAAATCGCAAAACTGGCATGGTTGAAGAAAAAAACAAAAAGAAATTCTCCTTTAAAGGAATTAGCCTGGCTACGCTCGGGTGGGAAATTGCTCTACCCATCTGCGGTGGAGCTGTCGTAGGGCATTACCTGGATCGGTATTTAGAAACCACTTATATGTTCACATTATCATTTTTAGGGCTAGGTGTTTTTATTGGTTACTACAATATTTTTAAACGCATTCAGGTTGAAATGTTGCGAAAGAAACTGGAAGACGATAAGAAAATAGCAGAAGAGGAAAATCAATAGTAATGATTGCCATCGATATTTTAGTTTGGATATTGATTGGAGCAATAACAGGAGTTTTGTACTTTTCATTTCAGCAATGGTCAGTTAACAAATTAAACCCTCAGAAGAAAATTCGCAGTTTAAATTTAATCATTGGTGGAGCCGTTTTGCGTTTGTTGGTTGTCGGCATTGTTTTAGCAGTTTCAGTTTCATTTTCTCTTGTTTCATTATTTATTTTTTTTGGGTCATTTATGTTTACAAGACTTGTATTTTTACTCAGATGGCAGGGTTTTTTGCAAATGAAAAAACCTTTTGCTCGTCATTCTTAGGAACATCAAATGGAAGCCATTGCACCGCAAGTTGTTTTCGAATTATTTGGATTAAAAATTACGAATACCATTATTTCGACCTGGGTAATAATGGTTATTGTGATCATCTTTGCTTTTATAATTCGAAAATTTAAACCAGGAATCGCTGAAATAATCATCGAATCGATCAACGGAATTATTGGTTCTGTAATGCCTGACGAGGCAAAAACATACAAATTTTTGCCAATACTTGGAACTTTAGCGATTTTTTTAATCATTTCAAATGTATTTAGTATTGTTCCTTTTATGGTTTCTCCTTCTTCGAATATCAACACTACCATTGCCCTGGCTTTGGTTGTATTCTTTGCCGTACACGTTTACGGAATTGCTGCAAAAGGGTTATGGGGATATATCAAAGATTTTTCTAACCCCATTCTGCTTTTCCCTTTAGAAATCATTAGCCATGTTTCTCGAACCTTGTCATTGTCAATCCGGCTTTTTGGAAATATTCTTAGCACGGATCTCGTTGTAGCAATAATTTTTTCGTTAGCCCCGCTTTTTCTTCCGCTCCCTTTGGCGACTTTATCCTTGATTACAGGTGTTTTGCAGGCTTACATATTTACTATTTTAGCAGCGCTGTTTATCGCCTCTGCTGTGGAAGTTCAAGAGTTTGAACAGGAACGCAAACGTCTTAAAAAACTAAAAAAAGAAAGATCAAAATCATCATAATTTATTAGAAAGGATTACATTTTATGTGGCAATTAGATGCTCCAACTCTTATAACGGTACTTACGATCATTTTCTCCGTTGGAGGGATCGTTCTTGGCAGTGTGGTTCCAGGCATTGTTGAGGGAATCGCAACGAAAACCGCTTTAGAAGGTATTGCCCGTCAACCAGATGCTGCTGGAGATATTCGAACTACCCTGTTGATTTCTATGGCATTATTAGAATCGGGATCAATTTACGTTTTGCTGGTTGTTTTGATATTAATATTTGCGAATCCCTTATTAGACCTTCTTATAATGTAAACCCACTCAAGGAATAAATAGATGCTGGATATCGATCTGCTTACCATACTGGCTGAAATTATAAATTTTCTCGTCCTGGCTGTTGCTCTGTATTTCATTCTCTTCAAGCCCATCGTTAAACGGATGGATGAGAATGCCAAAAAACGTGAAGAATTGCTTACTACGGCAATAGAAAAGGAACAGCAGGCTGATGAAAAATTGGCGCTAATCGAGGGGCGCTTAAAAAACCTCGATAAAGAGATTGAAGAACATATTGAATTAGCTCAGTCTCAAATGCAAGCTGAAAGCGAAGCGCTTTTAGAAGCCACTAAAGAAGAAGCCGAAAACATTCTTATTGAAGCAGAAAAAGAGATTGCCAAGCTCCAACAACAGGAAATAAAAGATTTTCACGATGAGCTTGTGAATGGCATTTTAAATATCAGCAGGCAGGTCCTTACTCAAACCACGCCAAACACAGTTCACGACAACCTGGTCGATGAATTGATTGAGACAATTTGGGATTTGGGAAAACAAGACATGCACCAGGTGAAAATGGTCCGAGATTCCTTAACAGAGCGTGTCCCTACAGTTTATGTAACTTCTGCAAAGGCATTAACACCCGATCAGCAAAGAGCACTCATCCGTCCTGTAAGCGCTTTGGCAGATCGCAATGTTAATATGGAAATCGATATCGATCCAGATTTAATCTCAGGCATTTCTCTTCGTGTTGGCGATTTAATTGTTACCAATAATCTTTTGGTTGAATTAAACAATTTAAAACCAGATATTGCCAAATCAATTGATGAAGGCATAAAATATGATGCGTGAACCTGAAGAACTTATGCTCACAGACGAACAACATCGAATCCTGTCCGAAAATCTTGTTGAAATAGCAAAGTTGGTGCCGTCTAAAAAAGCCTTTTTTGATTCAATTAGGCAGCACCATGAACCAATACAAACGGATAGATTTGAGAAGATTATCCAAAATTTAATCAATAACCTATCCGAAGAATCCAAAAATTTAAAAGCACAGGTCCGTTTTAAAACGGTTGGAACCGTACATCGGATTGGGAATGGTGTTGCAACAGTATCTGGATTGCCAAATGTCAGCATTGATGAGATTGTAACCTTCCCTACCGGCGTTGAAGGTATGGTATTAAACCTGGATCGCAAACATGTTGACCTGATTATGTTAGGCAACGATCAAGGTATCCGAGGTGGGGACCTGGTACAGGCAACTGGAAAACGATTACAAGTGCCCGTTGGAGGCCAGCTTTTAGGACGCGTGGTCAATCCTTTGGGGAAACCGATCGACAGTGACGAAATTATCGAAGCCAGCGAGTTCCGCGTTTTATCAAAAATTGCTCCTGGCGTGGTTGAACGCACTCCTGTTCATGAATCATTATTCACCGGAACCAAAGTTATTGACATGCTCTTTCCCATTGGTCGAGGGCAGCGGGAATTGATTCTTGGGGATCGGCAAACAGGGAAAACGACTTTAGCAGTTGATGCAATTTTAAATCAAAAGCATAGCGGAGTGCATTGTGTCTATGTTGCCATTGGACAGAAAAAATCATCAACGCTTTCCGTGGTTGAGACCTTAAAAGAAAAAGATGTGCTATCCAACACGATTGTCGTGATGAGCAGTTCCGATGATCAACCTGCGCTCAGGTACCTGGCACCATATGCAGGCATGACAATGGCTGAATACTTTTTAGACCAGGGTCAGGATGTACTGATTGTGTTTGACGATCTCAGTAAACATGCAGATGCATACCGAGAATTAAGTCTTTTGCTCCGCCGTCCACCAGGGCGCGAAGCTTACCCTGGCGATATTTTTTACATTCATTCCAAATTGCTTGAACGCGCTTGCAAATTGAATGAAAACAACGGCGGCGGTTCGATTACAGCATTACCCATCGCCACAACTCAAAACGGAAATATTTCTGCATATATCACAACGAATTTGATTTCAATCACCGATGGCCAATTAATGTTGGATGCTGATTTATTCAACCAAGACCAAAAACCAGCAATTGATATTGGCCGTTCCGTTTCTCGTGTTGGTGGGGCAGCGCAAAGACCTGCCATGCGACGACTTGTTGGAAACCTCAAATTAGAACTTTCCCAATATAAAGAGGTTGAGCACTTTACACGGTTTGGTACGGAGGTTGATGAAACCACACGTCGGCAAATCAACAAAGGCAAACGCATTCTGTATATTCTTAAACAACAGCCCAACAAACCCTATTCGTATCCATTGACAGTGGTCGTTTTATATGCCCTAAATAAAGGTTATTTTGATCAGATTTCATCCGACGAAGCGCAAGAATATGAGGAAGCATTGCGCGACCACTTTATACACAGAGAAAATAAATTAATTATCGATATTGATAGAGAATTTGATCTTACCGAAACCATTATTAATGAATTAGATCGTGCCTTATCTGCTTTCACCAAAGACTGGCTAGAAATGAAAGGTGAAATCCAATGAAAATGGTCATGGTTGTCATCCCAGCAAATGCTGCAGAGAATCTTTTAGATGCACTTGTAAATGCTGGTCACACTGCTACCTATGCAGAAACACGCGGTGGTATGTTACGGCAAAGCCAGTATTCGCTTTTTATTGTTGTAAACAATCAACAGTTGGATGAAGTCCTTGGAATTATAAGGGATAACTGTCACACACGTGTTGAAATGAAAACGCATCCTTTTAAAAACCAAGATACCCAGGAAAAACAGGCGCTAACTGCCGATATTGGTGGCGCAATCGCTTTTGTGTGGGAAATTGAGTCAATAGAGACCTTCTCATAAACCTATGAGCCAAAGTTTTGAACATGCAAAATCCAGGTTGGACAATATACGAACCATAGAACCTTTGTTAAGTGCGCTTAGAACCATGTCCATGGGTTCCTGGCAAATGGCAAACAGAAAAATCGCCAACTTAATCAAATACGAAGAAGATCTTGATCAAATCCTCATCGAAATATTACCAAAATTTGCTCCTAAACCTGCAAAAATCCCTGGGACTGACGAGAGCGAGTTACGGGGAAATGATACGATCTACCTCATAATCGGCTCGGAACGGGGTTTGTGTGGAAAATTCAATACCAGTTTAGCTGAAAAATCTCTGGAAGCCATTGAAGATGATCCCGCCGATTCTTATCAAATTTGGGTTATGGGTTCAAGGCTTCGACTTGAATTTGAGCGTAAGGGAATACCTATTGGCTGGAGGAAAGAACTTCCAGCCAGTGGGTTAATTACTTATCATGAAACTTATACTCTAACACAAACATGGATCGAGGAGTTTGAATCATATTCCTTCAATCGATTAGTTGTTTTTTTTAATCAATTAATTCAAGGGAGTCAAAATCAAATAACACAACGAACGCTTCTGCCCTATGAATTTGATCGTCATCCCGCCCCCTCACAAGCTGGTGAAAGCCGTTGGCCTCCAACAATTATCGAAACCGATCCAAAAGGAATATACTATCAAACAATCCAACATTTTATTGCAGCCAGTTTATACAAACCACTGTTAATGTCCGCCGCTGCAGAACACTCAGCCCGTTATCATCTTTTACAGGAAGCCAGTGAAAACGCTGAGGAAATCATTGAGGAATTGATTCGCATTATCAATGTCGAAAGAAAACGGAAAATCACACAACAAATGCAAGAATTGGCGGTAAGCTCAGGCTTATTAGAAATCTAACCAATGAATACTCGTTTAATTCTGAATCATATTCAAGGAGTAATACCGTGAGCGGGAAGAAAAAATTCACCATCGGAATTGATTTTGGTACAAAGACAGTTCAGGCAATCCTAGTTGATACAAACAATGGGAAATTAGCTGCCTCATCTTCTTGTAAATATCCCCATGGTGTTATTACAGAGAAGTTGCCTAACAGTGACGTGGAGTTGGGAAAAAATTGGGCACTTCAGCATCCTAAAGATTATTTAACGGCACTCAGGCGTACGATCCCAAAACTGATGTCAGAGAGTCAAATTAAACCAGAGCAAGTGATCGGTTTGGGGATTAGTTTTGCAGGATCAACCGTAATACCAACTACCGCTGATGGAACGCCGCTTGCTTTTATGGATGAATATAAAGATGAACCTCATGCCTGGCCAAAACATTGGAAACATGGAGCAGCCAGAGAGCAAGCAGATCAACTCACAAAAATTGCTTCAGATAGATATGAGACCTTTTTAGAACGCTATGGTGGCATTATCAGCCCGGAGACGTTTTTTCCGAAAGTCTGGCAGATATTTAATGAAGCTGCTTGGATCTATCATGCAGCAGATCGAATAATCGAAGCCTCGGATTGGATTGTCTGGCATTTAACGGGCGTTGAGACTCGGAATTTGTGTTCTGCTGGTTTTAATGCGCTTTGGTCTAAAGCTGAAGGTTTTCCTTTAGAAACTTTCTTTAGTGCTATGGATCACAATCTCGCAAACATTGTTGAAGACAAAATGAAACACGACATTTCACCACTTGGTGAGCAAGCAGGCGAGTTAACAGAAACAGCAGCAAAGTGGTTAAAACTTAACCCTGGCACACCGGTGGCGACTGGACTCCTGAGCAGCCACGCTGCAGTACCAGCTGCGACGGTTGCTGAACCTGGGAAAATGGTACTTATCCTCGATCACAGTTTTACACAGTTGGTCTTATCAACCAGGGAATACCATGTTCCTGGGGTGTGTGGAGTGGTGGAAGATGGCATTATTCCGGGTTTAGTGGCATACCAAACTCAACAACCCGGTAGCGGAGATCACTTTTCTTGGTTTTTAGATAATAGTTTTCCAACAGAATATCACAAAGAAGCCCGAAAACAAAAAATAAGCCTATTTTCTCTGATGGAAGAAAAAGCAACTCTCCTTGAACCGGCTGAATCCGGACTGGTTGCTTTGGATTGGTGGGATGGAAATCGCAGCATCCTTTCAGATAGTAATTTGTCCGGATTAGTTTTGGGTTATTCACTAACAACAAAACCAGAAGAAATATATCGAGCACTTTTAGAAGCAACAACTTATGGGACAAGAAAAATCTTCGAAACTTTTATCGCCAGTGGCATTCCAATTGATGAAATTATTGTTACCGGTGGGGAACCATTAAAAAATAATCTTCTTTTGAATATTCTTGCCAATGTTTCTGGTATGGAAATTCGCGTTGCCGAAACGCCCTATCCTTCTGCTTTGGGAGCAGCTATTTATGCAGCCGTTGCCGCTGGTGAAAAATTTGGGGGTTATAATACGATTCAAGAAGCCAGTCAGAAAATGGCACGGTTGAGAAATAAAAGTTTTATTCCAAACAATAACGACAAAAAAACCTACAGCAGGCTTTATTCAGAATATACCCTTTTACATGATTACTTTGGGTATGGACACAATAATGCGATGAAGCGGTTAATAAATTTGCGAGAAAGCATATTACAAAAGAAAAAGTAGTTGCTTCGCAATTAATTGTTTCGTTGCAAAACGCATGTTTTTAAACAATTTTAATTTAATTATCGCATTTTCATTTTTCGAAATTGTTAAATTTTGAATGTTGACAATACAATTTGCTGAGTGCTAAAATCACACTCATCTTGTTGTTTGAACTTTAAGACTTGTTTATGATTCGCGCGCTGATGAGTATCCGTGAAAAAATTCTTCATACTTTATTGTCTTCACCAGGTTTATTGATTAAAGACCTAGCAATAATTATGGGGATCAACGGAATTTCAATCAGGAATCATCAAATATCATTAGAAAGTGTAAATTCGTCTTTTCGACCCAAGAGAAACATGGTGTGGGAAGGTCGCGCCTTATTTATTCCCTCACCGTTAAAGGAATCGAAAAATTCTCAATCCAACATCTGCATTTAACATTGCGGGTTCTAGAAATCCTGAAGAATTCTCTTTCAAACGCTTCGTATCAGACAATGTTTGAAGAAATGGGATCTGAAATTACAAAGCCTTATTTGAAAAACCAAGATAAAAAATCAATCAATGAGCGCCTTAAAACCATTGAGGATGCCTTGAAAAAAGAAGGTTAACTTGTAAAATTATTTCAGAATAAGACTGATTACAAAATAATGTGTTTATCCTGACCTTTATACCGTGTCAGTATGGAATATCCAGAAAATTGTTCAATTGACCGAACAATTATGCGAAAATTTATTGGCCAAGATGTATCAATGGAATCAAGTATTGCTCAAGGAACTGACTGTTGCATATTAACTGTTCTAAAACAAAGTGAAGTGGAAAATGACTGAAGAAAAAAATAAACACCTACCAACCTGGGAAATCGAAACGACCCATCCTGATATTTATGATGCTTTAATTACAGGGCTGCGTGAAATTGTTGACCCCGAATTGGGTATGGACATCATCCAACTTGGTTTGGTACGCAATGTAAAAATTGAAGACAATTCAGCGCTTTTGACAATGATCCTTACCACTCCTTTTTGCCCTTATGGTCCTTCGATGATGGAAACAACGCGCAAAAAAGCAGAGAAGGTCCTTGGTGTTACCACTAAAATTAATTATGGAACGGAAGCATGGGACCCAACAATGATGGAAGAGGGGATCGGTGATGATTGGGGATTGTATTAATTTTCAATCCTTCAGGTTTCCTGTTATTTTTGAGAATTAAAAAGTTAATAAGGTTTACAGATCAAAGAAATTAATCAGTTTCATCCCTAAAGACAGATCACCAAAGACCTTAATTTTCCCGGACATATAGGCTGACATCGGGTCCAATTTCCCTATTAAGAGATTGACGCCATCTTCTGCATCCGCTCTGATCGTCAGATCAGGGTTTACAACCTTTCCCTGTTCAACAAGACAAGTTTTATCCTGGATTTTTATCACCCAATCGGATCCTTGTTCTCCCGAAAATGCACATTGAACGATGCCTGATACTCCTTTTGCCTTTTCAGCATTGAAATGCAAGGGAATTGATTGCATTATTTGTTGAACATTCATTTCAGTCATTTTAAATTCACCTTTCAGAGTTCAAAATTGCTTTTGTCAATCACAATCCTAACAATATAATTTCCTCAACCAATTCAATCCGATCAGCGTCTTTGTAGGCGCACATCGACAAAATTTCTTCTGGATAATAAAATTTACTGCGCATCAGCAATATTTTTTCACCAAAAGCAATTAATTTTGGAATGAGATAATGTATGTTTGGCTCTTCGATCACAATCCTGCCCTTTGGCTTTAAAATGCGCCAAATTTCATCTAAAGTTTGCTGATGCTCAATGACATGATGAAAGGTGTCAACCATTATGATCCGATCAAAACTCATATCTTGAAAGGGCATCGTTTCTGAATGAGCATTGATCGCAAACAAACCCTTTTTATTGGCTTCTTTTAGCATATTTACAGCTGAATCAGCCACAATGATTTCAGAAGAAATCTCTGTGAAACGAAAAGATACTCTTCCTGTTCCTCCACCGACATCGAGTAACGAATGGTGAGGTTCAAGCTTTACTAAATTTAGTAATTTATTGGGGTCTCTACGGCTAAATATCCAATCATAAATTGGTCCAATTAGGTTAAAATGATCGAATTTCGCCATGTTTATAAGGTTAATAGAAAATCGATGCGATTATGCGGGCAACTAAACCCGCAAGAGTGGCTATCAACGTTGTTAGTGCAACAATTGACCACATAACTTTCTTTCCCATTTCTTTTCGAATTACCAACATTGTTGCCAGGCAAGGGACATAAAACACTACAAAAACAGCATATGTGATCATCTGGACAGAAGATAGCACTTGAGGGAAATCCATACTACCTAATGCCTGCCCAAGCATTACCAAAGATAGCTCTTTTCTCAAAACCCCAAAAATCAATGGAACTCCAACCTCACCAGGTAATCCCAAGACCCACGAAATTGGACGCACCAAAATATTCAAGTACGTTGAGGCTTTAAGGAAGTTCAAAATTGATAGAGTTACACTGCCAACAATCAAATACGGCCAGGCTTCGACGATAAATTCGCGAATACGCCACCATGCTTTATGAAACACCGTTTTAAAAGTTGGTACCCGGTAAACCGGCATCTCAAGGATCAAACCCGGAGAGTCGTTAGGTAAATATTTATTTAATATCCGGGCAGTAAACGCAATTACAAAGAGGTCAAAAAGGTAAATTGCTAAAGCTAAACCGGGGCCCAGATAAAAAGCAACCATCCCAAACACAACCGCCAAACGCGCCGCACAAGGCACCAAAGTACTGAGGGTTGCAGAAATGAAGCGTTCTCGCTTATCATCCAGAATACGGGTAGACATAATTGCAGGCACATTGCAACCAAAACCAAGGATAAAAGGAACAATTGATTTGCCGTGCAAACCCAATTTGTGCATCAATGCATCCATCATAAAGGCAACACGCGAAAGGTAGCCAACATCTTCCAGAATTCCGAGCCCTATCAAAAATGGAACCAGATAAGGCAACACAATTGCAATTCCACCGGAGAACCCTTGCAACAGGCCTATCAATACCTGACTTAAGAAACCTTCAGGATTAGCAAATTGAGATTCAATCCAAATTTCAAAGTTCTCGAACCAACCCATCAAAGGAGTTTCAATTAATTCTCCAACCGAATAAACAGCTTGAAAGAATAAAAACAAAATCACAATCAGGCCGACATATCCCCAAAAAGGATGCAAAAGAACATTGTCAAGTTTGTCGCGCAGTGTAATTTTTCTTTTACCCTGTTTAATTACCGCTTCTGAAACTTGGTTTGCCAATTGCATACGTGCGTCACTGATAATCCAATCCGCAGATTCGCCAAATTCTGATTCGAGAGATTCAGTAATACTTTCCAGTTCGCCAGCAATATTTTTAATGTCGTTTGGAATTTCTTCCAGAACCGTTTGATCTCCTTCAATCAATTTAATGGCAAGGGCTCTTGGATTGAGATAACTTCCAACATTATCAAGAGAGCTAGCTAATGCTTTGATTGCACTCTCAATTTGAACGTGATATTCTGGTTGTTTGGGAAGTTGTTTTTTTTCGCCGATCTGAAAAGCTTTGAGGAATAATGGTTGAATGCCGCGCCCCTTGGATGCAATCATTGGGATGACTGGAAGCCCAGTTAATTCTTCCAACTTTTGCACATCAATATGGATTCCTGCCCTGTCGGCTTCATCCATCATGTTTAATCCAATCACCATCGGGATATTCAGTTCCAGCAATTCGATGGTGATTAACAACCCGTGCTGCAGATTGGAAGCATCCAAAACATTGACTACAACATCAATTTCATTTGAAGTCAGATACTTAATAACTTCCCGCTCGGCCGGATTTGTTCCAGCAAGCGAGTACGTTCCAGGCAAATCTACCACATTTATAATGCCACCTAAGAGGCGGACTGCTGATTCAGTAAAAGTGACTGTGGTTCCAGGGAAATTGCCAGATTCTGCTTTGTATCCAGCAACATGATTAAATAACGTGCTTTTCCCACAATTTGGTTGACCAATTAATCCAATACGCATTAAATTTTCTCAACTTCAATTCTTGCAGCGATGCCGCGTCCAATAGCAACTGATCGTCCCCCAACTTCAACCATTACAGGTCCGCCCATTGGAGCATATCTTAATACTTTCGTCTTCCTACCCGGGCAAAGACCGAGTTGACGAAGTTTTGATGCAACACCTTTTCCCCCAGTATAGTTGAGAATGTAAAGGGTTTCGTTTATTGGTGCATTTATTAATTTCATTTGGCCTCGTTGAATAGTCAACTATTATTCTAGTATCCACAACAAAGCAAGTCAAGCGAGAATAATCAGCCATGCTAATGATAAAAATAATCAATAATATTAATTTAAATGCAAGATTTTTTGGATGTGTTCAAATTGAATTATTTCTGACCCAAAACCATGGAAAATGGACTCCTGCTCCTTTATCCAAATAATGTGGTAAAAAGAAATGTGTTGAAATTCTAAATACTTTGGCAGTCATTTTTTTGAAAGGACATTTATCGGTATGAGTGATAAAAATAAAGTGCGGGTTGGGATTATTGGTGTTGGCAATTGTGCTTCAGCTCTCGTTCAAGGCGTGGAATTTTATAAACACGCAAAAGATCATGAACGCATTCCTGGTCTGATGCATGTTAATCTCGGTGGACTTCATGTTTCCGATATTGAATTTTCAGCAGCCTTTGACGTTGTTGATACAAAAGTTGGTAAAGATTTATCAGAGGCAATATTTGCCTACCCGAACAATACGGTTCGTTTTGCTGATGTTCCTAATCTCGATGTACCGGTGCATCGCGGTATGACTCATGACGGGCTTGGAGTTTATCTGCAAAAAATTGTCAAAAAAGCACCAGGACCAACGGACAACCTCGTAAACATCCTGAAAGCCACCCAAACCGATGTTGTCGTCAATTTTCTTCCAGTTGGTTCAGAAATGGCCACCAAGTGGTATGTCGAACAAATACTTGAAGCCGGGTGTGGATTTGTAAATGCTATTCCCGTGTTTATTGCCAGTTCTGAATATTGGTCTAAACGGTTTGCGGAAAACGGTTTACCAATCATCGGTGACGACGTTAAAAGCCAGGTTGGCGCCACCATTTTGCATCGTGTTTTAACCAGTTTGTTTGTTGATAGAGGAGTTAAACTCGACCACACTTATCAACTTAATTTCGGCGGTAACACTGATTTTATGAATATGCTTGAACGCGAGCGCCTCGAATCAAAGAAGATTTCAAAAACAGGTGCAGTTACAAGTTTGCTGCCATACGAACTACCTGCCAATAACATCCATGTTGGCCCGAGTGATTACGTTCCTTGGTTAACCGATCGAAAATTTTGTCATATCAAAATGGAAGGCACCACCTTTGGAAATGTGCCCTTAAATTTAGAGGTGAAATTAGAAGTTTGGGACGCCCCTAATTCAGCCGGTGTGATAATTGATGCTGTGCGCTGCTGTAAACTGGCAATGGATCGAGGAATTGCTGGTCCTCTGCTTGCCCCATCTTCTTACTTTATGAAAACACCTCCTGAACAATATGTGGACAGTCTGGCCCATGAAAAAACAGAACGTTTCATCAAGGGCGAGTGATACAATAGTATCTATTTAGTTTCTCAAACCAGGCGTTTGAATAAACGCCTGGTTTTTTTATTCGTTTGAAATAACTATACGAAGTAATTTTGGAATATTTTTCAATTTTTTTCTTTCAGAAAAGAAATTACACTTGCATGGATTGTTATCATTATTTATAATAATAGAATACATGTTCCAATTATCATTTTTCCTTACCCATGAGCCTTGCCTATCTTCGAACGTATTCATACTTTAGCCTACAGGAATCCTTGGTTTCCCCGCAAGATTTGGCTCGCCTTGCCAAAAACAATGGCATTCAAGCCCTCGGCCTTACTGATTATCAATACCTATCTGGTGCAATCGAATTCTATGAAGCCTGTGTTCAATACAATATCAAATCGATTTTCGGACTAGAAGTTGATTTTACATATAACGGTCAATCTGGAAGAATTACACTCCTTGCAAAAAACAAGAAGGGTTGGGCAAATCTTTCACGAATTAGTTCGAAATCATTGGTAGAAAATTGCCCAATTGATTTAAATACACTTCACACTTATAAGGATGGGTTAATCTGTTTATTAGGTGGAATCAAAGGCATATTTAGGAAACTTTATTCAATTTCAACGGTTGATACCAAATTGCCACAACGATTAATAGCTGAAATAAAAGATGTTTTCAATCAAGACTGTTTTTTCGAAATTCAACGTTATTCAAATGGCCCATTAAGCAATGAACCGATTATGATTGACCTGGCAAGACAGGCTCAGATCCCGTTAGTTGCAACCCAGACAATTCATTATCAAAATCCAAAAGACCATTCACTTTTCATCACAATCAGTGCCATCCGACAAAATCAACCCATTTCCCAACTAAAAAGAAGGTTCCATTCAAATTACCAATTCCATTTTCCGACAAAAGCAGATTTTTTGCATAGATACATTGATCTTCCAGAAGCAATCACCAATTTAAATGAAATTGTTGATCGCTGCAATTTTACTCTCCCAATCGGACAAACCCATTTCCCCACTTTCCCGACACCATCTGAGCTTTCACAAACTGATTATCTAAAAAAGCGCGCCTACGAAGGCGCGAAGAGGATTTACCAGCGTATCACGCCGGAGATTGAAAACAGGTTAGAGCATGAGCTTTCAATCATCGCCGAACTGGGTTATGAACCTATCTTTCTTATCATGGAAGACGTCCTTAACCATGCCCGAAATTTGGGTATCCCCACCTCATCACGAGGTTCAGCGGCTTCTTCCCTCGTCGCACATGTCCTAAATATTACCAGTCCCGACCCAATATCTTTGAATTTATACTTTGAACGATTTTTAAACCCGGCCCGCAATAAGCCGCCGGATATTGATACCGATATTGCGTCACATCGAAGAGATGAAATTATTAATTATGTTTTCGAAAAATACCATCCTGATCGGGTTGTAATGGTAGGGACCATCAATCGTTATCGCCCTAAATCTGCATTGAGCGATGTTGCTAAAGCTCATGGTTTAACACCGGAAGTCATTCGGCAGTTATCCAAAATGCTCCCGTCCTCATTCGTTGCCAGGTCCGAGGGAGTTTCCACAGATCCTTTCACTTCAGTTATAAGGGAAATGAATAACCCAATAATCGAAGATATCGTTAAAGATGCTAAAGCAATTCTTGATATACCTCGTCACCTATCCGTTCATCCAGGCGGAATAGTCATCGCGCCATTTCCAATCCTTGATTTAATCCCGATGATGCGGTCATCTTCTTTGGGGGTCAATCACGCTCAATATGATTTAAGCGGAATCGAAAAATTTGGGATGGTAAAAATCGATTTATTGGGCATCCGAGGTCTTACTGTATTGGGTGAAGTAGCGGATCAAATTCAATCTTGGCACCAAAAAGAATTTCATAATGGTTTACAGGTCCTTGATAGTATCCCAATCGATGACCCCGAAACCGGTAAAACCGTACAAAATGCAAATACTATTGGCTGTTTCCAAATTGAAAGTCCGGGTATGCGAACCACCCTGAAAGAGATTCAGGCGAAATCAGTCGATGATATCATGGCAGCACTTGCATTATATCGTCCGGGACCCCTCAAGGGCGGTTTAAGGGATGCATTTGTGCGACGTTTTCGAGGCGAAGAATCTGTAACACACATTCATGAAACACTCGAAGATTTGTTGAGTGACACTCTGGGGGTAATTTTATACCAGGAACAGGTATTACGAATTGCACATGAATTAGCAGGTTTTTCAATTGCACAGGCTGATATTTTAAGGCGTGCAATGAGCCATTTTGATCCTGGTAAAACGATGAACACTTTGAGGAAATCCTTTGTTGAAGGTACCCTTAGAAGAGGTGATGTTCCCATTGAAGTTGCTGAACGGATTTGGGAAATGATGGCTGCTTTTTCAGGTTATGGATTCCCAAAAGCTCATGCGGCTTCTTATGCTCAACTGGCTTGGAATTCCGCCTGGTGCAAAACCCACTACCCTGCAGAATTCATGTGCGCTGTTTTGGGTTATGGCGGCGGTTATTATTCACAACGTGTTTATTTGATGGAAGCCCGGCGATTAGGGTTAATAATTAAAACACCCCATGTAAATTATTCTGATGAACGTTTCCGGACCGTATATCCCAATGGTGAGCCCATTCTTTACGTTGGACTAGCCCAGGTGAAAGAATTGACTCAAAAAACAATCCAAAAAATCATCACACAAAGGCCATATAGCTCGCTCGAAGATTTCTTAATCAAGGTAGATCCACATAAAAAAGAAGTCAGAAACCTAGTCCTGTGCGGTGCATTCGATGGACTTATTACAATTCCAGAAGGGTTAACCCAAATTGACCATCATCGTTTGCCAGGTCAGTTCAATTTATTTTCCATTCCACATTCACAATATGATTGGACCCCTCAACAAAAAGCGGAAGCCGCACTTGACGTTTTGGGCGTAAGTTTAGGTATCACTCCTCTTGAACAATTTGCAAATCAAATCCTTTCATCTGGTGCAGTAACAACGCTTGAAGCAGAGAATTTAATTGGCGAAAAAATTTGTTTGGCAGGGATGCGCCAATCTTTTCGCCGTTTTCGCAATCAGAAAGGTGAAACAATGGGATTATTATCCCTTGAAGATTTAGAAGGCTCCATAACCGTATTCCTTCCTCCTGAGATTTATCGCAAATCAAATATCGACTTTTACCATCAAGGTCCCTTTATTGTCGAAGGCACCATGGAAAAGGATGAGAGATCAAATCGAATCCGTTTAGTGGCTAATCGCATTCAAATTTTGGAATAATAAGATCCATTCATTTGAGTGCCTCTTGCCGGTCATCCCTGTTACGGCTATACTAAAACTTATCAACCATTGCAAACACTTTGGAGGAAATATGCAAAAAGAAAATGTACCCTGGTATATGAATGCTGTTTTTTACGAAGTTTCTATCAGGGCATTTCGGGATTCTAATAATGACGGCATCGGTGATATTCAAGGTTTAATCAGTAAATTAGATTATATAAAAAACTTGGGCGTGGATTGTATTTGGATTTTGCCAATTTACCCTTCACCATTAAAAGATGATGGCTATGATATTGCAGATTATTACAATATTCACCAGGACCATGGCACGATTGAAGATTTTAAAACGCTGATAAAGGAAGTCCATGCAAGAGATTTACGCATCATTGCAGACTTGGTATTGAATCACACCTCAGACCAACATTATTGGTTCCAGCAATCAAGGTCTGACGCAAGTTCAAAATATCGTGATTATTATGTCTGGTCAGAGACAGACACAAAATACAAGGATGCCAGAATTATTTTTCTCGATACAGAAATTTCTAACTGGACTTATGATGAAAAGGCTGGACTTTATTACTGGCACCGATTTTATGCTTCACAACCTGATTTAAATTATGATAATCCTGATGTTGTGAAAGAAATGCAAGATGTAATGAAGTTCTGGCTTGACCTGGGTATAGATGGATTTAGAGCTGATGCTGTTCCCTATTTAATTGAGCGTGAAGGCACTAACTGTGAAAACTTACCTGAGACCCATCAAATTCTTAAAGGCTTTCGGCAATATTTAGATGAAAATTATCAGGATAAAATTTTACTGGCAGAAGCCAATCAATGGCCTCAGGATGTTTTGGCGTATTTTGGGGACGGTGATGAGTTCCATATGGGTTTTCATTTCCCTGTCATGCCACGAATTTTTATGGCACTCCGCAGGGGTGATGCCAGCCCAATCCATTGGATCATGTCGCAAACTCCAGCAATTCCTGAGGATACACAATGGTGCATATTTCTCCGTAACCATGATGAATTGACCCTCGAAATGGTCACCGAAGAGGAACGCCAATGGATGTGGGAACAATACGCGCCAGATCCTCGCATGAGGCTCAATCAGGGCATTCGTAGGCGGTTAGCTCCTTTGCTTGACAACGATCATCGCAAGATTCTCCTGGCTAATGCATTACTGTTTTCCTTGCCAGGTGCTCCAATCGTGTATTATGGAGATGAAATTGGCATGGGCGATAATATATGGCTCTTCGACCGGAATGGCGTGCGTACTCCAATGCAATGGAATAATGGTCTTAATGCTGGTTTTTCTGAGGCAAGGTCTGATGATCTTTATGCACCAGTAATTGACAACAATGAATTCACTTACAAAACCGTGAACGTTGCTGCACAAGAACATGATCCATCCTCTTTACTTAACAAAATGCGCAAGTTGATAAGGGTAAGGAAGTCAAATCCCATATTTTCATTAGGAGATTATCAATTTTTAAACAAAGAAAACACTAAATGTTTGAGTATTCTGAGGACGAACAAGGACGAACAGATATTAAGCCTTTTAAATCTCACTGATGAAGTCCAAAAACTTTCTATAGATCTTTCAAAATATGCTGATAAAAATATGGTCAACATAATAACTGAAGAAGAATATGGAATAATAGATTCAGAATTCACACAATTTGAAATAGAACCATACGGGTTTATGTGGCTTAAAATTGTTTGAATATACTTTTTTCAAATTAAATACGAATTGATATCAAAAATATTTTGCAATAAATAGTGAATGAAGCCGCATTAATTGCAGAAGATTATATGCAATTACGAAATATTTAAATTACTCTGTCGACGTCCTATTTCAGATAATTATGACTATTATGTTTTATAAAAGATTTGCTAATTGATAGAAAATACCTAATTGTAAGATATTTGGAAACTACAAGGTGCACGTCTTTCGTTGACACATTTTATCTTTTCGAGTAACCTAATTGCTAGAAATTGACGAGGATACATTGAACAATTCGACAATAATATATGATAGCGCCAAGAGAAAACACCCTGCAATCGAAGAACTTTTGGCACTCGTTCACTATCGAGATTTGATCTTCCAGCTGGTTCGAAGGGACATTGTCGCCCGGTATAAGCGCTCGGTACTGGGTATCGCCTGGACCATGCTGAACCCCTTAGGCACGATGATAATTATGGTTGTGGTTTTCTCCCAAGTATTCAAAACTGCAGAAAATTATCCTGCGTATGTCCTCACTGGCGTCATTGTGTGGACCATGTTCTCCCAATCCACCAGCATGTCAATGAGCTCCATGGTTTGGGGTAGCCAACTTTTTCACCAGATATATCTCCCCCGCACATCATTTGTTGTATCAACTATCCTGGCAAGCATGGTAAATTTCATATTATCATTTATTCCTTTAGGCTTGATTTTCCTGGTCACAGGAGTGCCGATACGACCTTCAATCTTATTACTCCCAATTTACATGATATTTTTATTCTCCTTTTCCTTGGGTGTGGCTTTATTGTTATCAACATTAGCAGTTTTTTTTCCTGATGTAGCTGAACTTTATCCAGTAATATTAACAGCTTGGATGTACCTTTCACCAATAATTATGCCACTCGATTTATATCGTAATATATTAAATGGGTTGTTATTATATATTAATCCAATTTATTACATAATCAATTTATTTCGTATCCTAGTTTTAGATGGTTTCGTTCCCCATTTTGCAACTTGGGGTGCAACAGCTTTCGTTTCCTTTAGTGTTTTAATTATTGGATGGATCTTCTTCTGCCATAAAGCAGATTCATTTGCTTATCATGTTTAAAGAATCAATAAACTCACAACAAAACGAAACAACTATCTTTCTTGATAATGTTTCAATTCGCTATCGTATACCAACTGAGAAGATTGGAACCTTTAAAGAGTATGTAATTAAAAAAATGCAGAGGCAAATCAAACACAATTCGTTTCTAGCATTAAACAAAATAAACCTCGAAGTCAAACAAGGCGAGATCTTTGGTATTCTTGGACGTAATGGCGCTGGCAAGTCAACCCTTTTAAAGGTTGTTTCAAAAGTGCTTATCCCAACGGAAGGACGTGTTTGGACAAAAGGTTATATTAGTCCCCTTCTTCAATTAGGAGCTGGCTTTCATTCAGAATTAACTGGTAGAGAAAATATTTTTCTCAATGCAACTCTACTGGGACATTCACAAAATGAAATAAAAGAAAAACTGGATGAGATCATAGATTTTGCTGAAATTGGTCAATTTATTGAAGCTCCACTACGGACTTACTCTTCTGGCATGCAAGCACGATTAGGCTTTTCTGTAGCAACAGCATGGAAGCCGGATATTCTCATTTTAGATGAAGTTCTTTCTGTTGGAGATGCGGCATTTCAGGAAAAATGTTTCAACCGAATGGCAAGTTTTAGAAATAGTGGAGCAACGGTACTGATTGTGTCGCATTCTGTAGACCAAATACGGTCCCATTGTCAACGAGCTTTATGGCTCGACCGTGGTGAAATCAAAGAAATTGGAGATGCAGATCAGATTTGCAATTTTTATAAAGCTGATTTGAATATAAAATCATAAACAACTATTAGGTCTCATATCATAACTAAAACACCTAATTTGCATTGATCTTGTCATGATATAATCACTTCGAATAAAGGGATTTATTGATGGCGCTTTTTTATCCAACCGAGATACCAGATGTGATCATCTTCCAACCTCAGGTTATTGAAGATTTTCGCGGTTTTTTTATGGAAACATACCAAAAAGAAGTGTTTTCATTTGCTGGAATTGTGCATGATTTTGTCCAGGATAATCATTCCTCATCGATCCAGTGGACATTGCGAGGTCTTCATTACCAGGTTTCCCATACCCAAGGCAAATTAGTTCGCGCTGTTATCGGTGAAATTTTTGACATTGCTGTCGATTTAAGGAAAAGTTCTTCATTTTTTGGCAAATGGGTTAGCGCATATCTTTCAGAGGAAAACAAAAAACAACTGTGGATTCCGCCAGGCTTTGCCCACGGTTTTTTAGTTCTCTCAAAGCGTGCTGATGTAGTCTACAAAACAACAGATTATTACGATCCAGCGGGAGAACGCACCATTCTGTGGAATGATCCCACTTTAGGAATTGACTGGCCCATCCCGGTTGATCAACAACCCATAATTTCTGAAAAGGATAAAAAAGGGGCGTTATTTCTAGAAGCTGAGGTATTTGCATGAATAAAAATATTCTAATCACTGGGGGTGCAGGTTTCATTGGTTCAAATTTTATTAGGTATGTCCAATGCAAAGAAATGAGTATAAATGTGATCAATCTTGATCTCCTCACTTACGCTGGAAGTACTGAAAATCTAAAAAACCTGCCGAAACCATATAACTACAACTTCATCAAAGACGATGTTTGTAACCAACCTCTGATTGAAAATATTCTCAGAGAATATCAAATTGATACCATTGTTCATTTTGCTGCTGAATCCCATGTCGACAGATCATTAAAGGGACCTGATGCATTTATTCAAACAAATATAGTTGGCACTTTTTCATTGCTTGAAGCTGCTCGTAAAGTATGGCTAAATGAGCAAAAACGAGATAAGGGCACTGTCCGTTTCCATCATATTTCTACGGATGAAGTTTACGGCACATTAGAACCTGATGATCCTGCTTTTGAGGAGACCACCCCTTATGCTCCCACCTCACCCTATGCAGCCTCAAAAGCAAGCAGCGATCATCTAGTCCGATCCTATGCGCACTCCTTTGGGTTACCGATTACCATTTCGAACTGTTCAAATAATTATGGTCCTTATCAGTTTCCTGAAAAATTAATTCCATTAATCATTCTTAATGCATTGACAGGCAAAGCCCTTCCGATTTACGGGGATGGAATGCAAATACGGGATTGGTTATATGTAGAAGATCACTGTGAAGCCATTTGGACCATCCTGCAAAAAGGCAAAGTGGGTGAATCTTATAATGTTGGCGGTGCGAATCAGCCCCCAAACATCGAAATCGTTACCACAATCTGCGAACTCCTTGACAGGGCGATCCCTACATCTAAGTACTTCCCTCATGCTCAACTGATAACCTATGTGGCTGACCGGCCTGGCCACGATCGCCGCTATGCTATGAATATTGAAAAAATAAACCGTGAATTGGGATGGGCGCCCAGTGTAAATTTACGTGAAGGGTTGCAAAAAACGGTTACCTGGTATTTAGAGCATGAAAACTGGCTAAATGCAATTATCAAAGAAAAAGACTACCAAAACTGGGTCGAAATTAACTACCAAGGGAGAGAAAATCAATGAAAGGTATTATTTTAGCAGGTGGACGTGGCACGCGGCTTTTCCCTTTAACCATCGGGGTTAGCAAACAATTATTGCCCGTATACGACAAACCCATGATCTATTATCCATTATCGATGTTGATGCTGGCGCTGATCAAAGACATCTTGATTATCACCACGCCAGAAGACCAGGCCCAATATCAGCGGGTACTGGGTGATGGTTCGCAATGGGGGCTATCTTTTGCTTATAAAATCCAAACCGAACCCCGTGGATTGGCGGATGCCTTTATCGTCGGAGAGGAGTTCATTGGCGACCAGCCCGCCGCTCTGATCCTCGGAGACAATATCTTTTATGGTCACGGCTTGCCCACAACCTTAAGAGAAGCTGCTGCTTCAGAGAAGGGAGCGGTCATCTTTGCTTACCCGGTCAACGACCCCGAACGCTATGGCGTGGTTGAATTTGATGAGGCAGGGAATGCCCTTTCGCTGGAAGAAAAGCCAGCCAAACCTCGGTCGCAATTCGCGGTTCCGGGAATTTATTTTTATGATGACCGCGTGGTTGGTTTTGCAAAAAACCTCAAGCCTTCAGCTCGGGGAGAAATTGAAATTACTGACCTCAATAAGATTTATATGGAACTGGGTGAATTGCGGGTCAAAGAGCTCGGACGCGGCGTGGCCTGGCTGGATGCTGGGATGCACCAGTCTCTGCTACAGGCAGCAAATTTCGTCCAGGCAGTTGAAGATCGCCAGGGCATGATGATCTCCTGCCCTGAAGAGATCGCTTATCGCATGGGCTTTATCTCTCAAGATGATCTCAAGCAACTTTCAAAAACTTTTAATGGCAACCAATACGGAAACTATCTCCTAAGGTTAGCTAATGAAGAACTGCAAGTATGACCATTAGAATTTTGTTACTTGGAAATACTGGCCAGCTTGGCTGGGAACTTAACCGCACTCTTCTTACTCTGGGTGAGGTGACTGCCCTAGATTATCCGCAAATCAACATGGCTGATCCAAACAACATTTGCGCGGTTGTTCGGGAGTCA
>Ga0255347_1001127_pt1 | contig 45274 bp, 34 predicted proteins | sample wastewater_treat_2_FD_192479 | JGI IMG/M metagenome (GOLD analysis project Ga0255347, IMG submission 192479) | Wastewater microbial communities from Lulu Island WWTP, Vancouver, Canada - plant24 | ecosystem: Engineered > WWTP > Wastewater > Unclassified | place: Canada: Vancouver, British...
CATCCCCTCCCCGCGGGGAGGGGATGAGAGGACCCTAAAACCACGGCCAACCTCCCATGCCTGGTAAGAAACCAAATGGCGCGACGATATACGCCCCGGTAAGATTAGCAAATGGCTTGACAGGGGTATCGCGTTGCCACATCCAGTAGAGCTCAAGAGTACTGGCTGCCTGAGCAGAGCGCACACAGTGTTCGGCAGTGAGAAAATACGGAATGTCCGTTTCTGGAACGGAGTCGGCGATAAGCGACCCGGTACACCAGAGCACACCCACGCCCCGCTCGATGGAACCAACCCCGCCCACACCCAGCGATGCTTCGTGCCAGTCCGGATAACAGGCAACATCGAGATTGCACCACCCCGCATCGTTAAGCGCTTTGCCCCAGGGCAGTGTAGCAAAGTCCGCGTAAATGTGTGCGGTCTGGTCAATAACAATCCGCACGGGGTCGACAGGCACGCCCGCGGGGACGACGCATTCAACCGCAACAGAATCCGAGAAACAGGACGCCGCCCAGAGATCGGATTCTCCGGGATAGGGGCCGGTGTAGGGACCGTAGGCCTCTTCTGGGAAAGAGGCGTTGTAGACCACAACCCGGGCGCCGCGCGGCAGGTCGAGCGCAGCGAAGTGAACTCGTTGCCCCACGGCCTCGGGAGAATAAATGCGCGCCGACCAGAGGCGGGTCCCGTCGCTGAGGGTTTCCCAGTGGCCCAGGCTCGCTCGGGCCCCCGTCACGCGAAGCTGCTGCGGGAAGAACTGAAACACTCCGATACGTTTTGCGCCTTTGGCTGCCCGCTGCTCCCGCTCGAGGTCTTCGGCCAGCACCCTGCCCATATCGAGGGGATCCAGCAAAAGCCACGCATCCGAGTGCCCGCCCCGCGTGGGGCTGAGCGCGCGCGGCTTTGGCTCGATGAACTTGGAGATCTGCCGGGATACTGCGGGCAGCTGCTCCGCCGGCGGCAGGTCCCAGGTCTTGCGTGCGATGCCAGCTCGTTTGAGGTCCGCATCGGACAACAAACGGCCCTCAGCATCACTGTACAGGTCGAATGGCTCGCCTCCGCTGGCAGGCGCTACGCGATAGCCGGTCACAGTCCCCACGCCAAGCACGCGTGCCCGTTCGCGCCAGGAAAGCAGTACCCGGTAGGCGCTTTGCGGGTATCCGTGCGCCTCGAGAAAGGCGGCGGCCTCAGGGAAGCGTTCTGCGCCGCATCCTTCCACCTGGTAGCTGGAAAGTGACTGCGAGGCAGGGGCTGTTGTGGGCAGTACAGCTGCCAGAACCATGGCGGCGCCCAAACACACCGTCCGGCATGTGCGGACTGTATGCGTATGCTTCACGAGCCGATCGCTCCTTGTTGCGCTTCTATTTCAGAGCTGACCATCATTTGAGCCTACTATCATCTAAACGTACCACGAAACGTGGTATTCGTGTCGATGTGTGTCAGAGGATAGACGCCCGAAAGCCGACAGCATTCACTTTCCCCCGCTTTGTGAAATCATGAGAATGATCCGAAAAGGAGCGATGAAGGCAGAGCACTGCTGTGAATCTGGAGCGCCTGTTTTTTTGTAAACAAGTTCTATACAATAGTTTAGGAGATCCATTCCGCCAGCTTCACTTCATCCCGGGCCCGCCGCGCGCGGTTGCATCCAGAAGAGGCATATGCTAATCTCTGCCCTGTGTACATCCGAAGGCGCCAGAGCTCTTTGTGTGAACGTTTCAGCATGCTCTGAAAATTCAGGCGCCTTTTTAAATCACGAGGATAAGCGCCATGCAAGTTACTGATATGTTTAGCCTTAAAGATAAAGTCGCGGTTGTGGCGGGCGGAGGCGGCATTCTTGGAGGCGCAATTGGGGAAGGATTGGCGGGCGCCGGAGCGAAAGTAGTCATGAGCGACCGGCAGCCTGAGAAGGCCGAAATGGCCGCGCAGCGCATTATGGCAGCCGGGGGTACGGCTATGGGCGTCCAGATGGACGCGTTTGAACGCTCCACGATCGAGGCATGCCGCGATATGGCCTGCGATGCCTACGGATCCGTGGATATTCTGGTGAATGCCGTGGGCGGCAACATGGCGGCAGCCACGACGTCGGCGGAACAGTCGTTTTTCCAGCTTATGCCGGACGCCTTGTCACAGGTGTTCAATCTGAATATGCTCGCAGGCACGATCGTGCCGTGCCAGGTGTTCGGCGAGCGCATGAAAGACAATCCTGAGGGCGGAAGCATCATCAACATTTCTTCGATGAGCGCGCTGACGCCGCTGACGCGCATTCCCGGGTACAGCGCGGCGAAAGCGGCGGTGAACAACTTCACGCAATGGCTTGCAGTGCATTTCGCCCAGGAGTATACGGCCAAACTGCGGGTGAACGCGGTGGCGCCGGGTTTTTTCCTCACCGAACAGAATCGCTTTCTCATGACCGACGAAAAGACCGGGGAATTGACGCCGCGCGGTCAGAAAGTGATCGACCACACGCCCATGGGAGAATTTGGCAGGCCCGACGACCTGATTGGGGCGGCGATCTGGCTGGCCTCGAGTGCATCGCGATTTGTAACGGGCATTGTGGTGCCCGTGGATGGTGGATTTTCGGCCTATTCGGGGGTGTAAATCGGGCCGTTGGACGGTGTTGAATAACAACAGCAAGGAGTTTGAACACATGATCGATCCGGTGGCCTCCCTGAAAGCGCATCAGCCGAATCATAAATTTCTGATTGCCATTGATAGCGATGGCTGCGCATTTGACACGATGGAGATCAAGCACAAGGAGTGCTTCATCCCGAACATCGTCAAGTACTGGGACCTTCAGCCGGTGTCAAAATACGCCCGCGCAGCGGCGGAATTCGTCAACCTGTATTCCAAATGGCGCGGAATCAACCGGTTCCCGGCGCTGTTGATGGTATTTGACCTGCTCGACAACTGGGACAAGGTCCAGGAACGCGATTTCCGGTGCCCCAATGTGGCGTCGTTGCGCGAATGGGTCGTCAAGGAGTCCAAGCTTGGCAATCCGGTGCTGGAGGCCTGGTGCAAAGCGCACCCGAACAACCCGGTGATGGAACGTGCGCTGGAGTGGAGCAAAGCCGTCAACCGAACCGTGGCGGATATTGTGCAGGGCGGCCTGCCGCCGTTCCCCTACGTGCGGGAATGCCTGGAAAAGGCCCACGCCCGGGCAGACATGCTGGTCTGTTCGCAGACGCCGACCGAAGCCTTGACCCGGGAATGGCAGGAGCAGGGCGTGGATGCCTACGTCTTCGCAATTGCCGGCCAGGAAATGGGCAAGAAGTCCGAGCACATCGGATTCGCCTGCCAGGGCCGCTATGAACAGACGAAAATCCTCATGATTGGCGATGCCCCGAGCGACATGCAGGCCGCGCGCGCCAACAACGCCCTCTTTTTCCCCATCAACCCGGGTGACGAAGACAAGTCGTGGAAACGGCTCTACGAAGAAGGGCTCGACCGGTTTTTTGCGGGCGAATTTGCCGGGGAGTATGAGGCTTCGCTGATTGCCGAGTTTGATACGTATCTTCCGGAAGTTCCGCCCTGGAAAAAATAGCGGCGACAGCGCAGCGAAACACCCGAGGCCCGGAATCTCCGCGGCGCCTGAAGGCCGGGTCGGCGCGGCAGCTGCCGTGCCCCCAAACAGGAAGCAGCACGCCATGAGAATCGTCGTCGATGAAAACATGCCTTACGGGTTCGAAGCATTCTCGACCCTGGGCGATGTTATTTCAATGCCGGGGCGCAGCATCGATCCGGCGGCGGCTGCAAATGCGGATATCCTGGCCATTCGATCCATCACCACAGTGAACGCCGCCCTGCTTGAAGGTTCGCGAGTCCGCTTTGTGGGGACGGCCACCATTGGCGAGGATCATGTCGACAAGGCCTATCTCGAAGCGCGCGGCATCGGATTTTCCAGCGCACCGGGCTGCAACGCGAACAGCGTGGGCCAGTATGTAACCGCCGCCCTGCTCGAGCTGGCTGAGGCACACGCGTTCCGGCTGCGAGGCACCACACTCGGCATCGTGGGCGTCGGAAATGTCGGATCGCGCGTGCTGAAAAAGGCATCCGCCATGGGGCTGAGCTGCGTCCTCAACGATCCGCCGCTGGAACGGAAAACCGGCGATTCGGCATACCGGCCATTGGATGAAATCCTGGATTGCGACATCGTCACGATGCACGTCCCGCTGACTCGCGAAGGGCCGGATGCGACCTATCATTTGGTTGATGAGGCCTTCGTGCGCCGCATGAAACCGGGCAGCATTTTGATCAACACCGCGCGCGGGGCCGTGGCGGACGGAGCGGCCCTGAAACGGGCGCTTGCGGACGGCCATCTGAAAGCGTGCGTGCTGGATGTATGGGAAAATGAGCCGACTGTTGATCTTGAATTGCTGGAACAGACCTTCATAGGCACGCCCCACATTGCGGGTTACTCGTTCGACGGTAAAGTGAATGGCACGCGGCAGATTTACGAGGCGGCATGCGCTTTTCTTGGAGTCCCTCCCGCGTGGGACCCCTCCCCCCTGCTCCCCGCGCCGGAATGCCCGGAGGTCCATGTGAACGGGGCTGCTGAAGAGCCCGAAGGAGTCCTGCGCGACGCTGTGCGGCGTGTATACGACATTCGCAATGATGACAAGGCCATGCGCGGGCTGTTGCACGCGCCCGAGACTGAACACGGTGCTTTTTTCGATAGGCTGCGCAAGGAATATCCGCGCCGTCGCGAATTTTTCAACACGCGCGCGATCATCACCCCGGAGAATTCCGATTTGGCGGCCGTGTTTTCCGGCGTGGGATTTCAATGAGAGGCTCAGACAGTGATTGAACTGATTAAAGAACACGAAGCGCTGACCAATGGCGAGATCCAGGCCTTCGTTTCCGAGGCGATGGCATCGCTTGATGCCGATGGCAAACGGGTGCTGTTCATCATCCCCGATCAGACGCGCAGCATGCCGATGCCGGTGGTGTTCCGCGCTCTTCACACGGCCTTGAGCCGGCGCGTGAAGAAGATGGACTTCCTTGTCGCACTTGGCACGCATCCACCTTTGACGGAGACCATGCTGAACACGCTGCTCGGTGTCACACCGGAAGAACGGGCAGGCGTGTTCGCCGGCGTTGGCGTGTTCAACCATGCCTGGGACCAGCCGTCCCAGCTGGCGCGCATCGGAACCATTTCCGAGGAGGAGATCTATGCGATTTCCGGGGGATTGATGCGCCAGCACGTTGGCGTGACCCTGAATAAAATGATCCTGGATTACGACTTGCTGTGCGTGGTCGGGCCAGTGTTTCCTCACGAAGTGGTGGGTTTCAGCGGCGGCAACAAGTATTTTTTCCCGGGCATTGCGGGCCCCGACATCATTAACCTGTTCCACTGGCTGGGGGCCCTGATCAGCAACCCCGTCATCAACGGAACCATGCACACGCCCGTGCGTGAAGTGGTCAACCGCGCAGCAGCCTGCATCCCGGTAGAGAAATGGTGCCTGGCCCTGAACGTTATGGGGAAAGACTGCCACGGCCTGTTCTTTGGCACCCCCGAAGCCGCCTGGGAAGCCGCGGCTCAGATGGGTACCCGCACGCACATCGTGTACAAAGATAAACCGTTTCACAGCGTGCTGGCTCTGGCCCCGGAGATGTATGACGAGCTCTGGGTAGCGGGCAAGTGCATGTACAAGCTTGAACCCGTGGTTGCCGACGGCGGCGAGCTGATCATCTACGGGAAGCACATCAAGGAAGTCAGCGTCACTCACGGCCACTACATCCGGAAAATCGGCTACCACACGCGCGATTATTTCCTGTCGCAGATGGAGAAATTTACCGACATCCCCGGCGGCATCCTCGCGCATTCGACGCATGTCCGTGGAATTGGCGAGATGCTCGACGGAGTCGAGAAGCCGCGGATCCAGGTCACGCTTGCAACAAGCATCCCGAAAGAAGAGTGCGAGGCCATCAATCTCGGCTACCGCGATCCCGGTAGCATCGACCCCGACGACTGGCGCGGCCGGGAGGATGAAGGCGTGCTGCTCGTGCCGCAGGCGGGCGAAGTGCTGTATCGTCTGCGCGAAGGAAATCCCCGCCCCAAAGCCTTCACCCCCTGACCCGGTGCGCTCAACCCTCAGACGGCTGCGCGTGCTCGGCACGGGGTTTCGGCCGGGCCTCCGCCCGCATACAGAAACAGATCCCGACAGCCCAGAGGATGAAGGTCAGCAGCAACGGATAATAGGGCGGCAGGACCTCTTTCAACAGGTTGAATCCCGGGGGTTGCACGGCCGATGTCGACATAGCCGCAGCGCCTGTCAGCGCGAGCAGCGCAGGCACCTGCCGTATTTTCAACGCAATACAATAGGCCGCAGGAAGGGCCAGAATGTATGAACAGGGGACGAGCCGCGGCAGTACCAGCAGATACGCCACGCAAAACAACATGATGACGATCAGGTAGCCATCCTCGCGGAATACGTGAAGATACCTGCGCACTGCTGCCCACGTCATCAAAATCACGAACGCCACAAGTACAAGATATCCCGCCACGGCGATCGGCTCGGCCGCCATCATTGTCCCCAGCCTTCCGCACGCAGTTGCCGACAGTTCGTTGAGGAGGCGCCAGGCTCCGGAGGATGGTGCCGCACGGAGCGGGCCACCGCCATAGAGGCCCAAACCGGATCTCTGGAGGTTCTGCAGAAAAATGATGGTCATTTCGGAGTAAAACACGGACGAAAAGGCCAGCATAGCCGCATACACGCCGATCCCCAGGAAGAGCGCATAATGCCTCCGACGGCCCCGCCGGATGAACAGCAGCGCGAGGAACAGGATCAGGGCAAGTTTGAAGCTCGCCGACAGGGCCACCAATACCGCAAAGGTTTTGAGACGGCCGCGGAGATACGCATAGAGCCCCATCCAAAGAAGGAACTGTTCAATCAGACCGACGTTACCGCTGGCCAGATCCCAGTACAGGGCAAAGTTGAATCCGAGCAGGCATATCAGCAAAAAAAGACCGTCGAGCGGGCGCTTGAGAAAGTACCGGTGCCACAGCCAGACCAGTCCAGCGAGGCACAGGATTTTAATGGCCAGAAACGCCATATACGCGGCCTGAAATGGAAGCGCTGCAAATGGAAGAAAGAAATACAGCGTGATCGGCGGGTACCCATAGGCACCCTGCACACGCGGGTCCTGTTGCTGGAGATTCGGGACGTCGTAGGGGTCAAGCCCCTGGCTGAAAGCCTGCGCCGCGGCGTAGCAGGTCCGGAACGTGAGCTGAAAATGCTGTGGCTCCCGCGCAATCTTCGCCGCAACCGCCAACGCATACACCACGACGAGAACCGCCAGGAGCACGGAAACAATCCCGCACGGCCGCGCCGCATGCGCAGTGTCGTCTGACCCCTCCATAGCAGCCTTTGCCCCCGCATTTGGCCCACATACTGTATATACACTAGCGCAAAGCGTGATTCTGCGCAATGGGCGGCATCGCCTGCCGCCGGCAACATGAATTCGAGTGCGCGGCTATGGTAAGGTCTCGTCATTCCGGTTCCTTTTGTGGGCCCATGTGGCACGTTTACGCGCTTCAGGGCGCGATATCCAGGGGAGTTGAGCATGCCGAAGAATGTCATTATTGCGCAGTCCGGCGGTCCGAGCCCGGTGATCAACAGTTCGCTTCGGGGGGTCATCGAAACCTGCAAAATGTTCCCCGGCACGTTTGGCACCCTCTACGGTGGCTGGCACGGCATCGAAGGCGTGCTGAAGGAAGAATTGCTCGACCTTTCGGCACAGGACGAAGAAGAAGTCGCGCTGTTGCGGTACACGCCCGCGGCGGGCAGCATCGGCACCTGCCGCTACAAGCTCAAGTCCAATCAGAACGAAGATTTCGAGCGTGTGATCGATGTCATGAAAGCCCACGACATCGGCTTTTTCTTTTACAACGGCGGCAATGACTCGATGGACACCGCGCATAAGATCGCGCAGTTGGCGCACGAACGCGGACTGGACCTCGTGGCCGTCGGGGTGCCCAAGACGATCGATAACGACGTGGGCGATTCTGAATTTCAGCTTATCGACCACACGCCCGGCTACGGCAGCGTGGCCCGTTACTGGATGAGCGTAGTGCAAAACGCCAACGAAGAGAACTGCGGCTCGTGTCCGGCCGACCCCGTGCTGGTCCTTCAGGCCATGGGCCGAAAAATCGGCTTCATCCCGGCGGCTGCGCGGCTGGCGGATCCAAAACGACAAATGCCGCTGCAGATATACATGGCCGAATCGAAGGTAACGGTCGAGGAGCTGTGCGATAACGTCAACGACCAGCTCAAACGGGACGGGCGCTGCATCATCGTGGTCAGCGAAGGCTTTGAAGTCGGCGAACTGGGCGAGACGAAGGATAGTTTCGGCCACACACAATTCAGCGCGTCGAAGACGACCGTGGCCCAGCAGCTGGTGACGATTCTCAATGAGCACGGCCTGCCCGTGCCGGGCAAGGCGCGAGGTCAGGTCATGGGCACCGATCAGCGCATGACCGCGCTCTACGCCTCCATCCCCGACCTGGATGAAGCATATAAGGTCGGCCAGAAGGCGGCGCTGATCGCCGAATCGGGCGAGAACGGATGGATGTCGACGATACTGCGCGAGCCCGGCCCCATCTACAACGTGCGCTACGACAAGGTGCCGCTTGAAAAGGTCGCCAATTCCGAACGCGCGTTCCCCAAAGCCTGGCTGGCTCCAAGCAAATACGATGTCACGGACGAATTCATCCGGTACGCCCAGCCACTGGTCGGCGAAGACTGGGCCAGCGTGCCCGTCGTGAACGGCCGCCAGCGATTCACCCGTTTCAAACCGGTTTTCGCCGAAAAGATGCTGCCCGAATACACCCTGCAAGCCCTGCGAAAATAGGCGAATTGCCTCCGGTCTCTATGCGCCGAGGAGTTTGCCGTGCAGGGCGATCGGTACTGGACCGCCGGATCTGAGATCGCCTGCACCGCAGTGGCGGTAATCCCTGTGGATCCGCCTATTCTCCGGGAGGAGTCTTCCTGCAGAGTCGACAGGGCAGGGTATGCGTTATGGCTTTACGACACTGTGCAGAAGCTTCCAGCGCAACGTGGCCGGTCGAAGCGGTTCGGCCAGCGTGAGTGGCGTCTGCGCCAGCACGGTATCGCCGAGCGCGATCCGCAGATTACCAAGCGTTTCGCCGGCTTCAACCGGCGGCCGCAGAAGGGCGGGTGTCTCCGTCAGCATTTTCAGGTCGGTCTTGGCCGTTTTGGGGATCGTGACCCAGACCTCTTCGGGCACGGTGAGGCGGGCGCCGGGCACGGTACAGTTTTGAACCGGCACCTCGGGATCGACCGGAGCGCCTTTGGCCAGAAGCCGCACACGTTCAGTCTCGCGGAATCCTTCTTCCATGATTTCCGCGGCGAGCTTGAACCGCCCAGAGCTCGTTTTGCACCCCATGACCACACCGATCAAGCGAATCCCTTCGCGCTCCGCTGTGACCGACAGGCACCATCCGGCCGCGCGGGTGAAGCCTGTCTTGAGGCCATCACAGCCATCCAGATCCCACAGAAGGCGGTTGGTATTGCTTTTGGCGGCCTGGCCCTCACGGAATGTGAATTCCTTGAGGCCGACCCATTCCATAATCAAGGGCTCCTGTGTGCACTTTCGCGCAAGAATGGCCATATCGCTTGCGCAGGTCTGATCTTCTTTCTGGCCTTTGTCGGGAGGCAGGCCATGGACGCTGTGAAACGTGGAATGCGTCATCCCAAGCTCCTGAGCGCGCTCGTTCATGGCCTCAAGGTAATTTTCCTTGCTTTCCCACAGGCCCTCGGCAATAGCCATGGCGGCATCGTTCGCGGAGGCGACGCAAAGAGCAGCCACCAGCTCACCCAGTGTCCATACCTCCCCTGCTTTCAAATACACCTGCGAGCCGCCCATACTCTCCGCGTGCGGGGACACGGTGATGGGGATATCCAGGGTCCATTTTTCTTCTTGAATGCCCTCACAGACCATCAGCATCATCATGAGCTTGACCATACTTGCGGGTGGCCTGATCTCTTCGGAATTGAGTTCCCACACGGGAAGCCCGGAATCCGCAAGGATGCAGACCGCGCTCCTGCATTCCGCCAGGCGCTGCTCGTTCAGGCCGGCATAGGCCGCCGGCGCCAGTGCACATACAAACAGAACAATGGATAGGCCCGCCTTCATGATTTAAAGTGTCCTCCGGTACTGCTTCAATAATTTCAACGTTTGACGGGAGACACAGAGGCATGCCTGGGACCGTGCCTGCACCATGTCTCCCCTGTCTACCTGCACTTCTCCGAGGAGGCCTGCGTCAGCCTGCATGGAGATCTCAAGATTCACCATTTGTGACAGAGCCAAACGGCTCATGGGGCGCTTTCATGATAATTCTCCGCTGCGCCGCCGATGGCGGCATGTGCAGCATCCAACTCCGAAAATGCATCCAGCACATCTTGAATGTTGAACGGCTTGGCCAGGATGACATCGGCCATATGCACGGACGGACTGCCTTCGGGCAGTCCTGTAATCGCGCACAGGGGTGTATGGGATGCCTGCACCCACTGTGCAAGGCGCTCGGATTGCCGGGGCGTGAGTCCATCCATATCGATCAGGAGCGAGCGGGCCCCCCGAGTCTCAAGCTGGGCCAGGGCATCGTCTGGATCGCTGTGATACGAAGCGGCGATCTTCCGGTTCGCCAGGGCGGTATGGAGCCAATCCAACAGATCTTCATCGGGCACGATCACAGCGCAGCCCATGGTTCCCCGAAAGTCTCGAGACGCCGGCGGCCGGGCTTCGGACAGCGCCAGGAGACTGTGCGGATCGCTGAGCATCCGATGCACTTTCCAGAAGAACTCATGTGGCTGGAACGGTTTCTCCAGCGTCTCGACCATCCCGCTCAGGACGATATATTCCTCTTCCGGCGTGTTCCTTCCTTTAAGCAGAATAACCGGGCCAGCCTGCTCGCCGAGCGCATTGTGGAGAAGGGCGACGAATGCCGGCCCAGCCAGGCCGGCTGTGTTTTCGTCTGAAATGACCAGGTCGGGCGGGTTTTCCCTGCACGCGCGAATGGCTTCGTGCCCGCCCGAGATCCTGTCCACCCGTGCGCCCCATGCCTCCAGGAGAACGGCGAGCTTTTCCCGGAGATCAGAGTCATCAGACACCCAGGCAATGCGTTTCTCGTAAAACCGGGCTTCTTCGCCGGGGGTATACCCATCGTCGAAAAAGACCTCCGGCAACACCAGCGTGAACCGGCTGCCTTCGCCCGGAGCACTGAAGAGTTCGATGGTCCCGCCGTGCGCTTCGGCGATGCTTTTGGCGATCGAGAGGCCGATGCCTGCCCCCTCATAACGGCGTTCCAGTGAGTTATCGACCTGAAAGAATTTATCAAACACACGTTTCTGAAATTCCGGCGCGATCCCGATACCGGTATCTACCACGCTCAGGAGGGCCGTTCCACCCGGCGCGCGGCTGAGATTAAGCTGGATCTTCCCGCCAGACCCCGTGAATTTCACCGCATTGGACAGAAGGTTTGTAAGAACCTGCGCCAGGCGGGCGCGATCGCCCCAGACCTGGGGCAGGCCTTCCGGGGGAGAAAACACAAGGCTCAGGCCGTGTTGCTGGGCCGCCGGGCGTATGGATCGTACACACTCTTCGGCAAGCTCCGGCAGATTGAACAGGGATAGCCGCAGGCGGAAGCCCCGGATTTGCATCCGGCTGAACTCGATCATTTCTTCGATAAGCGTTCCGAGGCGTTCGAGATTTCGCGATATGACTTCCAGGGCGTTTTTCTGTTCGTTTTCAAGAGCGCCGATGCATTCGGAGTCGAGCATCTCCACGTAGCCACGGATGGTGCTCAGGGGGGTGCGCAGTTCGTGGGTCACGTTGGTCAGAAAACTGTCTTTCGTGCGGTCCAGGATCCGCAGCTCCTCGTTGGTCGATTCCAGCTGGATCGCCCGAATTTCAAGCTGGGTCTGCATTTCTTTCTGCTTGCTCACGTCCGTGACCACCAGGGAGTAACGCGCGCCACCTTCGCGCGAGTCCTCGACGCGGGAGACGCCCAGCACGACCGGGAGCCCGCCGCGAGCGCTTGAGATCAGTGAGGTTTCCTGCTGAAGACGCCGGGGCTGTTTGGATTCGGCCACTTCGAGCAGGTTGAGCAGCTTGGCCCGGCCCGCGGCATCCACAAACTCAAAAATGTCGCGGCCGACCAATTCTCCGGGTTCCAGCCCCAGCATCTCACAGATGCGCTCATTGGAAAATCGCACTCGATAAGCGCTGTCGAGCGTCAAAAACCCTTCATTCATGTGAATCAGCAGGCCGCGGAGCCGCTCCGCCGACTCGCGAAGCTGCCGGGTCTGGCCTTCCACCAGCCGCTGCAGGCCGGCGGCGTATTTCTCCAGGCTCTTCGACAGCTCGGCCTGCTCGGTCACATCACGAAAAATGGATACGGTGCCGGCATGCCGTCCCCGGCGATCAAAGATGGGGGTGCCGCTTACGGCGAAATGGCGTTCCTGCCCCCGCACTCGATGGTTGATCACGAATTCCGACACCCGGCGGCGCTCGTTTTTCTGGATGTGTTCGAGGAGGGAGTCTTGTTTGAGATCCTGCAACATCTCCTCGGCGTGCCGGCCCACTACTTCATTAGTGGTGAGACCCGTCATTTCCAGAAAACGGCCATTGGCCAGGATGATGCTGCCATCCGGGGCCGAGAGCATGAACCCCTCGCTCATATGCTCCATCAGATACCGGAACCGATCGCCTATTTCCGTCAGTTCTTCTTCGCCGCGAACAACGGCAAACAGAATGGCGATCAGGCCGGCGAGCAACCCCAGCGCGCCGGAACCACGGGAGAGAATCCGCAGATAGGGCGGGACTTCCGCGGAGTCGAAGGTGCCGGGGAAATCGGCGATGGTTGTCATGCCGCCCACGATAAGCATCAACACGCCGGCAATGAGGAACAGCTTCTGGAGCCCGGTCACCTGCAGTCGAGCCAGAAAATTCCCCACACCGAACACAGGGAGCGCCACCGACAGGAGCAGGGTAATCCGGTGGAGGATGGGGTCCTCCCAGCGCGTCGAAAAGAGAACTCCGCCCATGCCAATCAGAAGGAAGACCAGGCACAGAGACAGATCCTGCTTTCTGGAGCCGGGCGCGCCCCGCCGCGAATCCACTGCTTTTCGCTTACCAAACATGCGTTCCGGTGTCTTTACTCCGTGCTGGCGCGCAACCGGGCTTCGCGCACCAGTTCATCGCAGCGTTCATTGAACGTGTTTCCGGCGTGCCCTTTCACCCAGTGCCAGGCGATGTCATGCCGGGCCGCCAATTCGTCGAGGCGCTGCCAGAGATCCTGATTTTTGACGGCCCCAGTGCGCGTGCGCCAGCCGTTCCGCTTCCATTTCGGCATCCAGTCCGTAATGCCCTTCTGCAGGTACTGGGAATCCGTATGCAGGGCCACCCGGCAAGAGCGCCGCAGTGTCTCGAGCGCCTTCACTGCGGCGGTGAGTTCCATGCGGTTATTGGTCGTGACGTCCTCGTGGCCGGAAAGCTCACGGATGCGCTCCCGGTAGATCAACACGGCTCCCCACCCGCCCCGCCCGGGATTGGGGTCGCATCCACCGTCAGTATAGACGGTTACCACATCATGTAGTGGCGCCTTCATCAATTCCTCCGCCAGCTAGTGTATCAAAAATCAGACCCGACTGGCAGGCGAAATTCGACAATTCCTTCCAGCAGGATCATGAATGGGCGTCCAGCAGCTTACGCAGCGTCTCCACTGCCCGATCCTGGTGGTATTTTACAGCCAGATCCAGCGGAGTCTCGCCCTGAGAATTGACGGCGTGCAGATCCGCGCCCCGCCGCACGAGGAAGCCAATCATACCGGTCATCCCATGGATCGCGCCGGAGTGCAGCGGAGTATCGCCGAAATCATCAACCGCATCGATTTTCGCGCCAGCCTTGATCAGCGCGTCTGCACAGGCTGGACGGCTCATGAAGGTCGCCACGTGGAGTGGCGTCAAGCCCGTCTTATCCCGGACGTTGACATCCGCCCCTTGTTCGATGAGAAACTTCAACACGTCCACGCGGTCGTAGGTAATGGCAAAATACACGGGCGTCTTCTGCATTTTGTCCCGGCTTTCCAGGGCTTTCGGATTGCGGGCAAGCAGTGCCCGCACCTGGTTCAGGTCGCCGGTCGCGGCGATGTCATGCAGAGAGTCTCCGCAGCCTGGCATGCACATGCTGGCTATCAGCACAATGGCGTACAGCCCAAACCTGTTCCGGAACGGCGACACGGTGCGATCTATTCTATGGTGGCTTTCATGTACCATTCCTGAGCATTCTCTTGAGTAATTTTGGTGGGTTTCAGGATCACCCGTTCCGGCACGGCTTCGCCCTTGAGCATGGCTACCGCGTAATCGATGGCCTCCGCCGCGCAGGGGGGATAGATAAACGTACACTGCAGGACTCCGTCAATGACCTTCTTAATCCCGCCTGCCTGACCGCCGAGGCCGTCGACGCCGACGAAAATCATCTCGCCTTCACGGCCGGCTTCGCGCGCCGCGAGATAACAGCCCACCGCCATCGGATCATTGTGTGCATATACGGCATCGATTTTCGGATGGGCCTGAATCTGGGTTTCCATCCGTTTTTTGGCTTCGCTCTGGAGCCAATTGGCCACGTCTTCGATGACCTTCACGCCGGGCACTGCGTCGATGAATTTGCGGCCTCCTTCGTGGCGTTCCTGCTGTGGTTTGGTGCCCAGAAGGCCCTTCATTTCCACCACAACTGGGTTCTCAATGCCGCGGGATTTCAGATATTTCTGGACGTGTTGCCCCGCCATCTCTCCGATTTCGACATTGTCAGCGCCGACGAACAAGTCATAGACCGGGGCGGCGAGGTCCCGCTCAAGGCATATGACCTTGATGCCTGCCTCGTGCGCCTGCCGCACCACATTCGTCAAGGGCGCTGCTTCGTTCGGAGCGACGATGAGCAGATCAACTCCCTGCAGGATGATGTTTTCGATCTGCGCGATCTGCTTCATGTTGTCCTGTTGGGCGTCGGTGATGTGGAAATCGACAATGTCCGCGTACTTCTCCTGGACTGCTGTCTGGAAGATTTTATTCTGAACGGCCCGGTAGGGTTCGGCGCTGTTGCACTGGGAGAAGACAATCTTGAACTTCGAGCTGGCTTCCTTCGGAGAATCAGGTTTGGGACCGCCGCAGCCAGCCAGCACAAGGCTCAGAAACGCGGCGGCAGCGAGCCGGGTGATCTTGTTCATGGGTTTGACCTCGTGCGCCGGGCGTCATCCGGATTCAGACGGGATACCGGACAGACGCTAGCCTTTTTTCTTCACACCAACTATCTGAAGCCAGACAGCAATAACAATGATAACGGCTTTTGCCATCCACTGCACATTTTCATCGACGTTGCGCAGTCCCAACAGGTTAGAGAGGATCCCCAGCGCCAGGGCGCCGACGAGGGTTCCCAGCATCCCCCCTTTTCCTCCCGCGAGGCTCGTGCCGCCGATCACAGCCGCCGCGATAGCATCCAGTTCGTACGATATCCCGGCGTTGGAACTGCCCTGGTGCGACTGCGCGCAGTGGAGAAGGCCTGCGATGCCGGCGAGAAACCCGCTGATCACATAAACCCCCACTTTTATCCGCGGTACCCGAATACCGGAGAGCCGCGCGGCCTCCTCAGAACCGCCGATGGCCACCGCGTAGCGACCGAAGCGGGTATGGTTGAGCAGAATGGCTCCCAGCAGAGCGATGCATGCAAACGTGGGAATCACGACACTCTGTCTGGCCAGAAAATCCGCGACGCGGGCCGTGTACTCCTCTCCCATGGGGAAATCGATGGTCTTGTTTTCCACCAGCCATTTGGCAAAGCCCCGGCTGCCGGTCATGACGGCCAGCGTGGCGATAAATGGCTGCATTCGCAGCCGTGAGATCAGCACGCCGCTGACGAGGCCGAACAGCGTGGCCGCCAGTAGCGCTATCGCCAAAGAGACGCCCAGGCTCCATTCATGACTCACGAACGTGAACGCAAACAGGGTGGACGCCAGCGCCAGCAGGGATCCCACCGACAAATCAATGCCCCCGGTAATAATGACGAGGGTCATGCCAACCGCCAGGATGCCAATCTCCGAGATCTGCCGCAGCACATTGAACAGATTCCGGGATTGCCAGAACACCAGGTGGCCATCACGCTGCGGAGAAAAGACCGTGGCGAGCACAACAACGAAGAGCAGCGTACCGAGCGGCCGCACCCATTCCTGTTCGAAGAGCCGTTTGAGGCCACCCGAATGCCAGCTCTTCTTCACCATGCGCGTACGAACTCCGTGCCTGGGCAACATGCGCCGCTTGAAAGTGCTCAGAAAACCACCCAAGGCCCCGGAGCAACGGGACCGTGGCTTCCCCTGCAAGCCGGGCCTATTTTCCCGTTTTAAGTGCGCGGTTTCAACCCTCCCTCGGTGCGGATACACCGGCCTGCCGCCTCCTGTTCCGTGTAGTAACCAATCTGGTGTGGAATACTTACAGCCACCGGCGCGTTTCTTTTCCTGACATCGCGGATTCGTACGGCGCGATTCCACCTGCGCGCCACGGGTTTTCCCATAGCGTTTGATCATAACGGTTTGGGGTGATAGCATCGGGCGCCCCAGCCTTGTTTTTTTCGCTATGGTAAACAGTCAGCAGTAACGGGAGCCGGCACAGGCAGTGACTCCACTGGGGAAGCGTACCGGTTCCAGCGCCCCGGAGAGGTACATTGAGATGCGTGTTTATGACGACAACAGCTTCAGCATCGGAAACACCCCGCTAGTCCATCTGCAACGCCTCGGCCAGGGCCTGCCTGCCCGGATATTCGGAAAGGTGGAAGGCCGGAATCCCGGCTACTCCGTCAAGTGTCGCATCGGTGCGAGTATGGTCTGGGACGCGGAAGAACGCGGCCTCCTGAAACCCGGCGGGACAATTGTGGAGCCGACCTCGGGCAACACAGGCATCGCACTGGCATTTGTGTCGGCCGCCCGTGGATACAAGCTAGTCCTGACCATGCCCGAGACCATGAGCCTGGAACGGCGGCAGATGTTGAAAGCGTTCGGCGCCAAGGTAGTCCTGACGCCGGGGGAGCAAGGCATGCCCGGGGCGATTCAGGAAGCCGAGAAAATCGTCCAGGACAACCCCGGTTTTTTTATGCCGCAGCAGTTCAACAACCCGGCCAATCCGGGCATTCACTTCAAGACCACCGGCCCGGAGATCTGGAACGATCTGGATGGACAGGCCGATGTGCTGGTGTCGGGCGTCGGCACAGGGGGCACGATTACCGGCGTTGCGCGCTACTTTAAAGAAGCCCGGCAAAAACCCCTCGAAACAGTCGCCGTGGAGCCGGAAGCCTCCGCGGTGCTGTCTGGCGGCAAGCCCGGCCCGCATAAGATTCAGGGCATCGGGGCCGGCTTTGTCCCTGGCGTACTGGACCTGGCCCTGATCGACAAGATTGAGACCGTGTCCAATGAGGAAGCATTTGAAACCGCCCGCCGGCTCGCCCGGGAAGAAGGCCTCATCAGCGGCATCAGTTGCGGCGCAGCAGCAGCAGTCGCGCTGCGGCTCGGCGCGCGTCCAGAGTATCAAGGAAAAAATATTGTGGTCATCCTTCCCGATTCGGGCGAGCGCTATCTGTCTACCCCGCTGTTTGAAGGGTAGGTACCGGTTTTGGAAGGACTACGATACAGGGAGAGGAAGGGAAGATGACGGAAAGCAGGCAGCACGGATTAGGCACCCGCGCACTTCACGCGGGACAGGACCCGGACCCCGTAACGGGCTCGCGGGCGGTGCCCATTTATCAGACGACGTCGTATGTCTTCAACAGCGCCGAACATGCCGCGCGGCTTTTCGGGCTCGAAGAATTCGGCAACATCTACACGCGGATTATGAATCCCACGGTCGATGTGTTCGAAAAGCGGATAGCAGCGCTTGAAGGCGGCGTGGGCGCCCTGGGCCTCGCATCCGGCAGCTCAGCCATCACCCTGGCCGCGCTCAACATCACGAAATCCGGCCAGAACCTCGTGTCTTCGTCGACGCTGTATGGCGGCACGTTCAACCTCTTCGCGCATACCTTCAAAGATCTGGGCATCGAGGCTCGTTTTGTCGACGCGCGCGAGCCGGCGAATTTCGCCAACGCCATCGACGACAAGACCCGCTTCCTGTATTGCGAGACCATCGGCAATCCGGCTTGCGACGTGCCCGATATCAAAGCCATCGCGGATATCGCCCACAAGCACGGCATCCCGCTCATTGTCGACAATACCGCGGCCTCGCCCATTCTGTTCCGGCCGATCGAGCACGGAGCCGATATCGTGGTGCACTCTGCCACGAAAGTGATCGGCGGCCACGGCACGTCGATCGGCGGGGTCATTGTGGATGGCGGCACCTTCGATTGGAACAACGGCAAATTCCCGGAGTTGACAGAGCCCTGTGCGAGTTACCACGGCCTGAAGTTTTATGAGGCCATGAAACCGCTGGGCAACATCTCGTACATCATCAAGGCACGGGTTACGATGTTGCGCGACATGGGCCCCTGCCTCTCCCCCTTCAATGCCTTCCTGCTGCTGCAGGGCCTGGAAACCATCCACCTGCGCGTCCCGAGGCATTCCGAAAACGCGTTACGAGTCGCCCAGCATCTGGAAGCGCATCCGGCGGTGGAATGGGTGAGCTATCCCGGCCTGAAGAGCCACCCCGATCACAAACGCGCCCGGGAATATATGCCAGGCGGGAGCGGCGCGATCCTGACCTTTGGCGTGAAGGCCGGGTATGAGGGCGCCAAGAAATTCATCAACGGGGTCAAACTGGCTTCGCATCTGGCGAACATTCTGGACGCAAAAACCCTCGTCATCCATCCGGCCTCGACGACGCACCAGCAGCTTTCGCCTGAGGAACAGAAGGAAGCCGGCGTAACGCCCAACCTGATCCGCGTGTCGGTCGGCATCGAAGACATCGAGGACATTATCGCCGATCTGGACCAGGCGCTGGAACAGACCGCCAAATAATGGTATGCTGGGCAGGCGCGGTGCCTTTTTCCAGGGGACCGCGCCCGTTTTTTATCTCGAGATGCGACGGGCAGCAAGGGAGCAGGGATGGCAGACGAAGGCTCGGTTGGGATAGTTACGCCGCAGCAATTCCGGTTTGCTGAGCCGCCCGGCCAGCTCGAACTGGATTGCGGCCGTAAGCTGGGGCCCATCACGATTGCGTATGAGACCTACGGCACGCTGAATGCCGACCGCTCCAACGCCGTCCTCATCCTGCATGCCCTGACGGGCGATGCCCACGCTGCCGGATTCCACTCTCCCTCCGATCCGAAACCGGGCTGGTGGGACCATATGATCGGGCCCGGAAAAGGTTTTGATACCAACAAATACTTCGTGATTTGCTCCAATTGCCTCGGCGGCTGCCGCGGCACAACCGGCCCCTACTCCATTAACCCTGAGAATGGCAGGCCGTTTGGCCTGTCTTTTCCCATGGTCACCATCGGCGACATGGTTCGCGCGCAGCGGCAATTGATCGGACACCTGGGCATTGAACGCCTACTTTCAGTGGCGGGCGGCTCGATGGGTGGCATGCAGGTTCTGGAATGGCTCACCCGCTACCCTGAACTCGTGCGGTCGGGTATCTGCATCGCGTCCGGACCGCATAACGGCGCGCAGGCCATCGCCTTCGATGCCGTCGGCCGGCGCGCAGTCCAGGCGGATCCCGCGTTCAAAGACGGCAACTACTACGGCGAAGACGGCCCCGTCCAGGGACTCTCGATCGCCCGCATGCTCGGGCACATCACCTACCTTTCCGACGAGGCCATGCGCGCCAAGTTCGGGCGGACTCTGCGGGGCAAATCCAAGTACAGCTACGACTTTGCCAGCGAGTTCTCCGTTGAAACGTATCTCGACCACCAGGGAGAGAAATTCGTCAACCGTTTTGATGCGAACAGTTACCTTTACGTCACCAAGGCCTGCGACTATTTTGATCTCGTCGCGGCGTATGGCTCGCTGGATGAGGCATTTGCCCGCGTTCAGTCGCGTGTCATGGTTCTGTCGTTCACGTCGGACTGGCTCTATCCCCCGTATCAATCGCGTGAGATGGTCGATTCGCTCATGCGAAACCGCAAAGAAGTGACGTATTGCAACATCCATTCCGATTACGGGCACGATGCGTTCCTGCTCGAAGTCGATGCCATGAGAGACCTGGTCGCGGGCTTCCTGGAACACACCCTGGAGCCCGAGCGAAAAACACGAGAGGCCGGGCCGGCAGTGCGCGGTCTCTCGAACTCCACGGAACCGGCGCCGCTCTCCCGCCACAGCATCTACGAAAGCCCTCGTGTGGACTACGATCTCATTGTGGATCTGGTCGATCCAGGCAGCCGGGTGCTGGATATCGGATGCGGCGACGGTGAGCTGCTCCATCGCCTGGTCCGCCTCAAGCAAGTAGACGGATTGGGGCTCGAAGTATCCGAAAGTAACGTAGTCCGCTGCGTTAACAGCGGTATTCCGGTGGTTCAGGCGGACATTGACAAGGGCCTGAGCGCGCTCCCGGACGCGAGTTACGACTATGTCATCCTCAGCATGACCCTGCAGGTTATTAAGAAACCTGAGCTGGCGATCCGTGAAATGCTCCGCGTGGGCAAGAAATGCATCATCAGCTTCCCGAATTTCGGATTTTGGAAAGTCCGGACGCTGCTCGCGTTCCGGGGAAAAGCGCCGGTCACCCGGAGCCTCCCCTATTCCTGGCATTCGACACCGAACCGCAACGTATTATCCGTCAAAGACTTTCGGCAATTTTGCGAACAGCAGCAGGTCCGCATCGAACGGGAAATTCCGCTCTCCAGCACCGGGGGCGGGTTCATGGTACGCCGCTGGCCCAACCTGTTTGCGGAAGAGGCCGTGTACGTCGTTACCGCCGCGAACTGACCGCTTAGCCTCCTCGGTTGTGAAAAAGCAGGTGCACCGCGCCCGCGGATGACGTTCAGGACATCTTAGCGCGCCCTTCGCCAGCATCGGAATCGGATGCTCCCTGCTCCACCGGGAAAAGCGGGTCGAGGAAACCGCATAGACCCTGGATGTAACGTTGTCCGGTTTCCGCATATCCTTCGTTGTGGTTGCCGGAGATCTCAAGAAAGGTTTTCGGCTCAGGGGCCAGCTGAAACAGCCCCTTTCCGTGATGATAGGGCACCACATCATCATCCGGACTGTGAACTACGAGTATTGGAGCGCTGCACCGGACGAGCTTGTGCTCCGTTTCGAACCGATGGCGCAGCAACAGGCCCACAGGCAGGAACGGGAACGCCTCTTTACCCAGAGTGACTGCGGAGAGAAACGTACTCTCGAGGATGACGGCCCCCGGCCTGACTTCCGCGGCGAGATCAGCCGTGACGGCGCCACCCAGGCTGCGGCCGAAAAGGATGATGCGCTCCGGCGGAATCCTATGTTCTTCGACCAGCCAGCGCCAACAGGCCCGGATATCCTCATAACACCGCTTTTCGGACGCTTTCCCGGTGCTCTTGCCATAGCCGCCATAATCGTAAATGAGGACGTCAAAGCCCAGTTCGCGCCAGATCGCAAGCCCAGGCTGGCGGCCGCTGATATTGCCACCGTTGCCGTGTGAATAGAGAATTGCACCGCGCGACCGGGGCACCGGGATGAACCAGCCGTGCGTGGTGTAACCGTTCACGTGCAGAACGACGTCACGGTACGCCCATCCCGCGTCCGCAGGATTCCAGAACATGCCGCGCGTCGCAGGAAAGACGATAGCGCGCTGCACTGCGGCAATAAGCGCAATCCCGCATCCCAAAATCAAAATTCCGAGGACAACAGTCCCGGCCATCCGTCTCCTCCCGCTCATTCGCAGCAGCCCTTCCCGGGGAACAGCCATTCGCCTGTCTCAGGGGTGGTTTTTTACTCGCATCCTATCGTTTGAATATTGTATGATTAGGATTCGCAATTCAACGAAGACCCAGGAGGGGGAGCGAGCAATGACCGAGTACAATATTCTACTTGATAGCAAAAAAATGCCCGATGCGTGGTACAACGTCACGCCGGACCTGCCTGCGCCGATGCAGCCGCCGCTTCATCCGGCTACCCACCAACCATTGAAGGCCGAGGATCTCGAAGCGATCTTCCCGAGATCGCTCATTGAGCAGGAAATGTCCGTCCAACCGGCAATCTCTATCCCGGGCGAGGTGATGGACATCTACCGCCTGTATCGCCCCACGCCTTTGCGCCGTGCATACCGCCTGGAAAAGATGCTCGACACGCCGGCCAGGATCTTCTACAAAAATGAGAGCGTCACCCCGTCCGGCAGCCATAAAATCAACACCTCGATCGCCCAGGCCTATTTCAACAAGAAAGACGGCGTTAACGAGCTTACAACCGAAACCGGCGCCGGCCAATGGGGCACCGCCCTCTCCATCGCCTGTGCGATGCTGGGCATGAAATGCACCGTGTACATGGTGCGTGTCAGCTTCGATCAAAAGCCGTACCGGCGCGTTTTGATGCAGACTTACGGCGCCGATGTCGTCTCCAGCCCGAGCGATACAACGGACAGCGGGCGGTCATTTCAGGCGAAGTTTCCGGATACGACAGGCAGCCTGGGCATGGCCATCTCCGAAGCCGTCGAGGTGGCGGCCAAGAGCGGCGGCCGGGCCAAGTACAGCCTGGGAAGCGTGCTTAACCACGTGCTTCTCCACCAGACCGTCATCGGGCTGGAAGCGAAAGCCCAGCTGGAGCAGGTTGGCGAAGAGCCCGATGTGGTAATCGGCTGCTGCGGCGGCGGTTCAAACTTCGCCGGCATCGCATTCCCCTTCGTACCCATGAAGAAGAACGGCAAGGACATCGACTTCATCGCGGTCGAGCCCACCGCCTGCCCAACCCTCACCCGGGGGCTGTATGCCTACGATTACGGCGACACCGCACACCTGACTCCGCTGCTGCTTCAGTACACTCTGGGCCATCAGTTCGTTCCGCCGGGAATTCACGCCGGCGGCCTCCGCTACCATGGCGTTGCCCAGCAGGTGGCTCTCATGGTCAAGGAAGGGTTCATGCGCGCCGTGGCTTGCCACCAGAATCCGGTGTTTGAAGCCCTCAAGATGTTCTCCGTGGCGGAAGGCATTCTGGCGGCGCCCGAATCCGGGCACGCGATCCGCGTCGCCATTGACGAGGCGCTCAAGTGTAAGGAATCCGGAGAATCCAGGGCCATCCTCTTCAACCTGAGCGGGCACGGTCACTTTGACATGACCGCGTACGAGGCCTACGCCAGCAGCAAACTGGAAGATTATGATCTCGACCAGAGCATCATTGATGCGGCGGAGGCCGTAATTCCCAAGATCTGACCATTCAATAACATCGTGAGCCGGGGAGAGTTCGCTGGGACAGGGGACTCTCCCTTTTTATATGGCCGAGGCGCGGTCATTGTCGTGCGAGTGCGGCGCGCAGGGCTGAAAGAGGTTATACTTGGAGTAAATAAGCCTGTCCCGTGATGATCTGAGGAGCCTTCGGGAGAGCCACCATGAACAAAACGCCCATCCGCAGTTGTTGCGCCGCCCTGCTGCTTGCAGCCCTGCCCGCCTTGCTCACCGGTTGTCCGAAGCCGCTGTTTTCGGAGAACGTCGTCCGGACAAGCGACCTCGTGTATGGCGCGGGCTACGTGAAAGATAATACGACTGAGCTCGGCTACCGTCTCAAGGATCTCCATTTCGATCTGGTTGAGCCTACCGACGGGCCGGCCACCCTCAGACCTGCCGTCTTGATGATCCATGGCGGCACTTTCCTCACCGGCTCAAAAAACGACGAGAACCTCGTGCGCGCAGCCAATGGACTTGCCACGGAAGGCTATGTCTGTTTTTTGATCGATTACCGCCTGGATGGCGACAACCCTCCCGTTGAAAAATCGTGGCAGCCGGACACCGAAGACACAAAAGACTTGAACATTCCGTCCCTGGCCGCCGTGCGCGCGGCATTTGTCGATGCCAAAACGGCGATGCGCCACATCCGGGCCAACAGCAGCACATACGGTATCGACCCTGACCGCATAGCCGTCTGGGGTGAATCGGCGGGCGCATTCGCGGCCCTGGCCGCCGGACTTACCGAACCGGGAGAGTTTGAAGATGACGGAAATGACCTGCCGGTACCCGTAGAGAATAATCCGTACGTGAATCCCAAGCCCTCGGTTATCATCGATTGCTGGGGAAGCTCGGTGTTTACCAACGACGCCTTTGATGCTGACGATCCGCCCGTCATGATCTTCCACGGCAAAAACGACAAGACAATCTCCTACCTTCTGGCACTGAACGTCAAATCCAAGTGCGAGGCAGCGGGCATACCATACCGGTTTTATGGGATTTCGGGCGGCGGGCATGGCTGCTGGGACTGTACCTATAAGGGCAGGACACTAACCGAATTGACGCTGGACTTCCTGGCCGACTTCATGCCGTGATCGGCACGGACCCGGCGACCTCGCAGCCCGGCCTTTGCGCTAGCCTTGCCCGTAATAGGCGTCCGGCCCGTGTTTGCGCTCGTAATGCCGTTGGAGCAGCCAGGGGGGCAGATCTCGGGTATCCGCATTCAGGGCGAGCGTGTGAAAGGCCATGCGCGCGATCTCTTCGAGCGTCGCGGCGCTCGTGACTGCGTCTTCGACCTCTTTTCCCCACGCAAAGGGCCCGTGCTGCGCCACAAGCACTCCGGGGAACGCCACGGGCGAAAGCTGCTGAAAACGCCGCACAATCACCCGGCCCGTGTTCTTCTCGTAGTCCCCCGCCACCTCATCTTCGCTCAACGATTCGGTAATCGGCACCTCCCCCGGGCAATAGTCGGCGTGAGTCGTGCCCAGGCACGGGATCGGGCGCCCGGCCTGGGCCCATACGGTCGCAAAATGCGAGTGCGTGTGCACAACGCCGCCAATCTCAGGAAACGCCTTGTAAAGCTCCAGATGCGTTGCGGTATCCGACGACGGTCTCAGGGAACCCTCTGCGACGCGGCCATCCACATCGACCACGACCATATCTTCGGGGCGCATGGCGTCATACGCCACGCCGCTGGGCTTGATGACCAGTTTGGCGCTCGCACGGTCAAAGGCACTGGCGTTGCCCCAGGTCGCAAATACGAGGCCACGGGCGACCAGGTCGCGGTTGGCCCGCCACACCCGCTCTTTCAGGTCGTCAAGCATCCAACGTATCCCCCAGCCTTTCCGCATCCGCCGTACGAGGGCATCGCGGTTTCACGCACAGCGCAGAACGAGAATACTCAGCCAGGCGCATCGGGAAGCAAGGCCGCATCTGGCTGAAGCTCCGCGTACTCATCACGGAAGCGACACAGTCGTTCCTCAATGGATTCGAGATCGTACATTTCCATCAATTCGAGGCGGAGTCTGGACACGTGCGGCAGGTTCTTGAGGTATCCGCTGTAGTGTTTTCGAAACTCGACGATCCCTTTCCGCTCCCCTTTCACTCCAATGCTGCGCCGCAGATGGCTGATACACAGCGCGACGCGTTCAGGGACCGACGGTGGTTCAAGCGCTTCGCCAGTAGCCAGATAATGCTTCGCCTGCCTGAATATCCAGGGGTTCTGTATGGCCCCCCGGCCGATCATGACGCCGTCACAGCCCGTCTCAAACATGCGCTTGACGTCTTCCGGGCTGGTGACATCCCCATTGCCGATGATCGGCAGGCTGACCGTATTCTTCAGACGTTCGAGCCAGCCCCAGTCGGCCTGTCCGCTGTGCCCCTGCTTCCGGGTCCTGCAATGGACCGTCAACGCCTGCACGCCCAGATCTTCGAGCATACGGGCAACATCCAGAATGATGATGCTGTCGGCGTCCCAGCCCAGGCGTGTTTTTACGGTGACAGGCAGGGAGGTGCCGGCAAGGACGCCCCGCACAACGCGTTCAAATTTCCGGATGTCCTGAAGCAATCCGGCGCCGGCTCCGCGCAGAGCGACTTTTTTTACCCAGCAGCCGCAATTGACGTCGACAAAATCGGGGCCTGCCTGTTCGGCGACCTGCGCTGCACCTTCCATCGAGGATTCCGCGTTGCCGAAGATCTGCACAGCAATGGGGCGCTCTTCGTCGCGGATGCGGATCTTGTCGAGCGTTTTTCCAGCTTCGCGTATCAGGGCCTCCGAGCTTGCAAACTCGGTGTACAGGAGGTCCGCCCCCATTTCTTTGCAGATCGTCCGGAATGAATAATCCGTGACATCCTCCATGGGCGCCAGAGCAAGAGGTTTATCGAGTGTGATCGTGCCAATACGCATGGTGTCGCTGCTTTTGCCGGACAGGCCTCCTCCGAACGGGATTATACCTTACGGTAGAGCGCCGAGCCGCCTTCTTTGAACGCGGCCGCCTGCTCCTGCAGACCCTGTTGGATGAACGCCTCGTCCCGGACCTGCCGCGAGAGAGCCATCGCGCAGAACTTTGGTCCGCACATGGAGCAGAAATGCGCCAGTTTTTCCCCGCGCTGTGGCAAAGTCTCATCGTGAAAGGCACGGGCACGGTCGGGGTCGAGCGACAGGTTGAACTGATCTTCCCACCGGAACTCGAAGCGAGCCTTGCTCAGGGCATTGTCACGAATCTGCGCGGCCGGATGACCTTTTGCCAGGTCTGCCGCATGTGCCGCAATCCGGTACGCGACCACTCCCTCCCGCACGTCATTGCGGTCGGGCAGTCCCAGGTGTTCTTTCGGCGTCACGTAACACAACATGGCCGTGCCGTACCACCCGATCAGCGCCGCGCCGATGGCCGATGCCAGGTGGTCGTAGCCGGGGGAAATGTCGGTAATGATCGGGCCCAGGGTATAAAACGGCGCTTCGCCGCACCATTCCAGCTGCCGGTCCATGTTCTCTTTGATGAGGTGCAGGGGGACGTGGCCCGGACCCTCATTCATGACCTGGACGCCGAATTCCCAGGCGCGCCGGGTCAAACCGCCCTGTGCCTTCAATTCCGCGAACTGCGCTTCGTCGTTGGCGTCGGCCAGGCTGCCGGGGCGCAGGCCATCTCCAATGGAAAACGCGACATCGCAAGACGCCATGATCTCGCAGAGTTCGTCCCAGTGGGTAAACAGGAAGTTTTCCTTGTGGTGGGCGAGGCACCACCGGCCCATGATCGAGCCGCCCCGGCTCACAATGCCTGTGGTCCTTCTGGCAGCCAGATGGATAAACGGCAGCAGCACACCCGCGTGAATGGTCATGTAGTCGACGCCCTGCTCCGCCTGCGCGATGACCGTATCGCGAAACACCTCCCACGTCAGGTCTTCCGGAGCGCCGCCTACCCGCTCGAGCGCCTCGTAAATGGGAACCGTGCCCACCGGTACGGGACAATTACGAAGGATCGATTCCCGGGTAGCCTGGATGGGCTCCGCAGTCGACAGATCCATCACCGTGTCGGCGCCCCAGCGGATCGCCCACAACATCTTCTCGACTTCTTCGTGCACCGAGGACGAATGCGCGGAATTGCCCAGGTTGGCGTTGATTTTTACCTTGAAGTTGCGGCCAATAATCATGGGCTCCAGTTCAGGGTGATTCACATTGGCGGGAATGATCGCCCGGCCCCTGGCGACCTCATCGCGCACGAATTCAGGCGTGATCTCGTCCGGAATCCGCGCGCCCCATGCCTCTCCCGGGTGGCGGCGCTTCAGTTCTTCAGGGGCGTCCTGCCACCGGGCGTTCTCGCGTATTGCCACATATTCCATCTCCGGCGTGATCTCGCCTCGTTTGGCGCAATCCATCTGCGTCGCGCGCGCCCCCGGTTTTGCACGATACACGCCGCGCGGCCGCTCTGGAGAGGGTTCCGTTTGCGTGCGCTCGACCATTTCCAAATCCGGCCGGGAGCCTATCCAGGGTTCGCGAACTGGCGGAAGCCCCGCGCGCAGATCAATGTTCGCATCGGGATCGGTATACGGTCCCGAAGTGTCATATACCGTGATGCAGGGGTTTTGAGTGGGCTCGCCATCCGCGTTGAATGTCGGGGCTTGCGCAATTTCCCGCATGCCCACCCGCACAGAGGGCGCGGAGCCGGTCACGTAGATCTTTCGCGAGTTCGGAAACGGGGTGCGGTAGCACGGGTCCAGCGCTGAATTCATGAACCGGCCATCAGCATCCGGTTGATTCGTCATATCGGTCCTCCACCAAAATGGCAGCTTTCGTACGCAGATTCCTGTCCGCGCGTACAGGGTGTTGATTATCTGCGGGATGCCAGGAAAACCCCGCGTCAAGCCAGGATCGGAATAGTATCACTCCAGTCCGGCTAAGGGAAACTTCAGGCGCGGGCATCGGCTCAACAGAACGCCGTTTTCTGCAGCGAACCGGGGACTATGCCCATGCGGGCACGCTCGGCGAGCTCAGGCCGAGCGAAGAAATGCGGTCGCCAGCCGGCAGGCGCGCAAGGCCGAAAGAACGGAGTCGTTCAGTCCGACGCCGCGGTATGCGTTACCCGCAAAGAAAAGCCCGGGATGACGCGCCTCCGCAGCCTCAATTTCGCGCAGAATGTCTCCGTGGCCGACAAGGTACTGCGGAATACCGCGCCGCCAGCGGTAGATCCGGAGGAGCTCGGGTTCCCCTTCTATTCCCATAATCGGATGCAGCTCACGGCGTACGAGAGCCATCAATTCGTCATCGCTGAGTGCGGCGGTTTCCGGATCCGTATACCCCCCGAACATGGTGCGCAGGAGCGTGCGTTCCGGAGGGGCCTGCTCCGGAAACATGGTCGATGTCCAGAGGCATCCCAGCACGCGAAGATTCTCGTGGCGCGGCACCAGAAAACCGAAGCCGTTGGTGTTTCCGCGTACAGCCGCACGGGGATACCCCGTACACACAACCGCAATGTCGGCGTAACGAATAGACTCGAGGGCTTTGCCCGCGGACACATCAAACTCGCGACAACATTCCGCGGCCGCGTACGAAGGGGCCGCAAATATTACAGAGCGCGCGTAATAGGTCTCGCCGCTGCTGGATTCCAGGGCATAGTGGCCTTCGGACGTCGTAGTGATGCGGAGGACGCGTTCGCCGGTTCGCAGGACGTCACCCAGCGCCTTCGCCGCCTCTACGGGCAGCCGCCCGATACCTTCCCGAAAGCTGGTCAGTCTGCCCGAAGGCCCCAGGGGGCTGACGGCCATCCTCTGCAGCCGTTTGCTGATCAGCGCCCGGGTGAGGCCGCCGTAGTCGCGTTCGACCGCCGCCATCCGCGGAAAGCAGTGTTCGAGCGACAGCACCCGCGCATCGCCGCCAAATACCCCGCTGGCCATTGGATCGACGAGGATGTTGGCGGCCTCCGTGCCGATGCGGCGCGCCGCAAACGCCCAGATCGTCTCGCCCGTATGATCGCGCCGCCCAGGGATAAACGGCTCGCACATCAGCCTCAGGCGGCCTTTTATGGAAAGCATCGGGCTGAAAAAAAAGCGGGGCGGGCCAACCACTTCGTGAAGCCGCCCACCGGTGTAAATAAATCGGCGTTTGGCGAATTCGTTGGCCCGGAGCAACTCGCCGGACAGCCCAAGCGCCTCTATCCATTCGAGGGTGGCGGGTTCGCGGTCAAGGAAGCCATTGGGGCCGCAATCGCAGGCATACCCATCGGCCGCTTCACTCCGGGTCGTCCCGCCGGCGCTATCACCGGCTTCGAGCAGAGTCACATGTTCCCGGCCCAGGTCCCGGGCGAGGTAGAACGCGGCGCATAATCCGGTCACCCCGCCGCCAACGACAATGGCCTGCTTCACTGGATGCATCATACCGTACGCGAGAAGCGCTCCGGCGGCGCTCCTTTGCCTTTCAGGCTTGTGTCAAAGGCCATAGCGATGTTGCGGACAAATATCTGGCCAAGCGGCAGGACCGTGAGCCCGGTGCTTTCCCAGGTTACAAACCCTTCGCGCTCGAACTCGCGCAAATCCTTCAACTCGCCGATGAAATAATCTTCAAATTCCACGCCATACCGCGTCTGCAATTGCGTGAAACTCACATGGAAGTTGCACATCAGCTCACGAATGGTCCAGCGGCGGATTTCATCGTCGGGTGTAAGCCGGCAGCCCAGCGCGGTTGCAAAACGGCCCGCGTCGAGCGCTTCGTAGTACGGTGCGAGCTCTTTTTCGTTCTGCGCATAACCGCCGCCCACTTCGCCGATGGCCGAGATGCCGCAGGCGACCATATCTGACGAGGGCACGGCCGTGTAGCCCATGAAATTGCGATGAAGACGCCGTTCATCCATGGCGCGGGTCAATTCATCGTGCGGCAGCGCGAAATGGTCCATGCCAATGGCCCGGTAGCCCGCCGCGGTGAACATCTGGCGTGCCGTTGCGAACAGGGCGTATTTTTCGGGACCCGTGGGCATTTTCGCGGAGTCGAGCCGGCGCTGGTTGAGCATCTTGTCCGGGAGATAGGCGCAGCTGTAGACCGCGAGGCGGTCGGGTTGCATCTCAATGATCCGGGAGATCGTAGTTGCCCACTGGCCGGGGGTCTGCCCGGGAAGGCCGTAGATCAAATCCAGGTTGATGCCTTCAAACCCCGCCTCGCGACACAGGGTCACCAGGGCGCGGGTCTGCGCTTCCGTCTGGTGGCGGCCGATCTCAGCCTGAACCCGCTCATCCAGGTCCTGCACCCCCAGGCTGATCCGGTTGAATCCGAGCTTTCGGAGCAGAGTCACCTGGTCAACGGTGGTGACGCGGGGATCCGCCTCGATCGAGATCTCCGCATCCTCCGGGATATCAAACCGGTCTGCGATGGCCTGGAAGAGGCGCTCGAGCTGCGCCATGTCCAGATAGGTGGGGGTGCCGCCGCCCCAATGGATCTGCTTGAGCGGCCGGCTCCAGGCCAGCAGCTCCGACAGCATCTGGAGTTCCAGCTCGACATGGTCCAGATACGTGCCGGCCACGCCGGGCTCCTGCGTCGCGATCGAATTGCACCCGCAAAATGCGCAGCGCTTCCGGCAAAAAGGAATATGCACATAAAGCGACAACGGCTCGCCGGATCTCGACGCTGCGAGTTCCAGGCAGGCACGATACTCCGGAGGACCGAACTGCGCCGACCAGGCGGGCACGGTGGGATAGCTGGTGTAGCGCGGTCCAGGCCGATCATGCCGGAGCAGAAGGTCGCGGGTGACTTCCACGGATTCCGGCCGGTGTGTGTTATCAGCAGTCTCGTTCATGAGCACTCTGCAGCATCAGTAAAAAGATTATAGCGGGAAACGGCCGGGATTGTGAAACCTGCCGTCACCGGGGCGGGGCAATATAGAGCCCGTCGTCCCGAATCTCAGTCCGGTAGTGCCGTATCAAGTCATTGGGCGGCGTGGTGCTGGGCGTGAGCGAAAAGCGCCAACCATGCCAGGGACACGACACGCTGCCGTTGTCCACGCGCCCTTCCGCCAGCGGGCCTCCCTGGTGAGGGCACTGGCCGCTTATAGCATGGATTTTTCCGCCGACGTTGAAAAGCGCGACCGGCTCTCCCATGCCGCACACGACCTCGCGCTGAGTCCCCGGCGGGAGCTCTTCAAGCGCGCAAACCCGCACCCATCCTGCCATCGAAGGATATCCTCCAATCCCCTTGGGATTTGTTCGCGCGCGGGCAGTCTAGCGCGTGGTCAGGCCCGCGCGCAAATCGTCTGAGAGAACAAGAAGTCTGCCACGGAAACAATCGCGGGCGCACGGGTGTTATTCCCTTGATGCGCCCGAAAGGCGGCGCGCACAGCATAACAGAGCCGAAATGGAGGAACTGACCATGGCATTTCAATTGCCTGAACTCCCCTATGCGCCCGATGCGCTCGAACCGTATATCGATGCACGCACGATGGAGATCCATCACAGCAAACACCACGGAGGATACGTCGCTAAATTGAACGCAGCCCTCGAAGGTGTGTCAGGTTTTGAAGGAAAGACCGTCGAAGATATCCTGCGCAAGATCACTGCAGTTCCCGAGAAAGTCCGGCAGGCGGTGATCAATCATGGCGGCGGCCACGCCAATCACAGCCTGTTCTGGCAGCTGATGGGTCCCGGCAAAGGCGGCGACCCCTCCGGCGCAGTAGCGGATGCCATAAATGCCGAATTTGGCGGCGTGGGCCCGTTCAAGGAAAAGTTCGCGGACGCCGCGGCGAACCGCTTCGGCAGCGGCTGGGCCTGGCTGGTGTTCAACAGCAGCGGCAAGCTCCAGGTACTCAGCACCGCCAACCAGGACTCACCGCTCATGGACGGACACACGCCCATCCTCGGGCTCGACGTCTGGGAACACGCCTATTACCTCAAGTATCAGAACAGGCGCCCCGATTACATCGATGCCTGGTGGCACGTTGTTGATTGGGCGAAAGTGAACGAGCTCTACCGCGCCGCAAAGGGCTGATCGAACTGCTCGCGGTGCGCGCAGGTCCTCAGGGAAGCCGCTTCGCCGAGGTCGAGTAGATGGATTTGAGCTGGCGGCTCCGGCCGGGTTGGAGCGGATCCTGTTTCGGGATTAGCTCGAGATTGATGTGTTCCGCGGAGTCGAGCGTGTTGTAGAAATAAAACAGGCTCTCGACCTGGTACGGGACAAATTGATTAATGAGCGTGAGGCCCCGGCTGGGAAGGCGGAAGGCCCAGCGGCTGCCATTCAAAGGCTTCAGGTAATCTCCGCCCATGGATTGCGGGTTGAGAGCGGCGCTGGGGACAGCTGTCCATCGGTTGTTTTCTTCGAACCAGATCTCGGGATGTGATTCGTTGCCCAGAGCGAACTCGGGGTGAATCTTCACGTTGGGCGAAATCGGTTCCTGGCTCGTGTTCGTCAACGTAAGTGTAATGGCGAATTCCGGCGAGGCCGGACGCAGCTCCATTTCGCGTTTCATGGCAAGACCATTGGGAAGCTGGGTGTTGAGCGCCAGGGCATATAAAGTCGGCGAATCCACCGTATAGCCGGACGCAACAGCACGCTCCTGAGCCTCAGGGGTGTGATACCACTCCTGGAGTGTCCCGGGTCCGCGCCCGTAGCAGCGATAGCCCTGGAGGAGCTCAACGCCCAGTTTCTTGTCGCGCCAGCGAATGACAGCTCCATCCAGCGCCGGCGCCACCCAGATAAGGTAATACTCGTTCTCCAGGATGCGGAGCTCTGACTCGATCCGCCGGGGTGGCGTGACCCCTCCGATCTGCTCCACCACGGCTTCAAATGGCTCTTTGTCAACCGTATGGGTAATCCCGAGGCCCTGGAGCACCGCCACATATTCGTCGAGCGTCGGGCCCAGAGGGCGGCGCAGAGTGACTGCATAGCGCTCGTACAATAAATCTGGCGGGCAGACCAGCGATGCATATTGAAGCGGCACGTTCGCGAGCTCCAGGCGTTGCTTAAACGGTTCCGCATCGCCCACGGCTTCGGTGGCCTTTCTGAAGATCTCCTGCGCCTTGCTGACGAACTTGTAGTCCATCCAGGCGCCTCCATCAAAGCACGTCAGAGGGATCTCGGCGTCCTGCATGGCCTGGGTCATAAGAGCCAGATAATCCCGGATATGCTGCGCCGCCGGGCCATAGTAGAGGTTGATGAATTCCGAAATCACCGCGCGCGCCCCACGGCCGGGCTCCCACAGGCAGGTGCCCAGGAGGTATTGCCGAAGCGCGGCGAATTCGCCCCCCGGCCCCGGACAGCCTTGCTCAAAAACACCAATCGCGCCACGTTCCTTGAAAAACTGCAGATTCGGCTGAATGACATCAAAATTGGGGTGCGGGGCCTGGAAATTATGGAGATTGGCGGCGTAATCCCAGATGTACAGGTTGGAGGTAAGTCGCGCCCAGGCGTCGATATCGTCCTGAAACCGGCGGTTTTCAAGAGATTTCGGGTTGGCCAGAGGCCGTGAAAAATCGCATTCGCTGGTGGAAAGCCGGATGATCACGTTGCGTTCCGGCGCCAATTGACGCGGCGGTTTTCTCGACCATTCGTGTGCAAGCGTCTCGATACGATGCTCCGGGAATTCCGCGGCCAGCGCACGGGCAACGCGGTTGACGCAGGTCAGCAGCGATGCCGCGTGGGTCCCCTCACGCTCGTCGAGCGACCGGCATGCCCCGCATTCGCAGTAATTCCCCCAATCCATCTGCGAGACGCTCCAGATGCCCGGTTTGGGGTTCTCGCGGATGCGGCGGCGTAACTCATCGGCGATCACTTTCGCGACGTCAGGATTTGAAAAGCAGAGTTGCCCCAGCTGTTGCGGATGTTTGCGCGCCTCTACCGGGTCGCGCCAGTCGATAGCCGTCGGGGCGCGCCTCGAGCCGTGGACGAGCGAATAGTACTCGGGATGTTCCGCGAAGTAGGTCTCCGGGGGCACGAGCTCATACACTGTGTGAGAAAACAGGCCGAATCCACAGTCCGTCAGCAACTTATGCGCTTCGGCAAATTCCGGGTCGTCGATGCCTTCCATGTAATCGGTGTATCGGTATTCGAATGCAGGCACGACACGCGTGCTGATCTCAGGCAAGGCGGGCGGCGCATGCTGCGGAACATAGACTTCCCCCGGCGCGAGCCACCTCACTCCCATACATTCTTCGAAAAAGTGGTACATGGCGTAGACAATGCCCCGTTCTCCGCCAAGAACCAGCATATGGCGATCCGTTTTAAGCGCGTCCTCGCCTTTGTTTCCAACAGGTTGACGAAGAGTGTCCAGGATGAAACCGTCCACACCGAGCCCGTCGAATTTGAGGTCAACCAGGAGTTCTTCCGGTATGGCATTTCGGCCAATCCAGATATTCACGCGTTTTTCGGGCGCATGGGAGACACTGGCGTCATGGCCGGTTGTCAGATTCCAATATTTTACAAAGACTTCCGCAGCCCGTTTCTGTTCCGGCGCAGCGGATTTGGCCACCACCACTCCGACTTGGTCGTAGAGGTCCGAAGCTACCCAGACCGGCTGCGACCAGGCAGGCAGAACCAACACAAGCCAGCCGAGCAGCACGCCCGCTTGATAGCGAAAAATCAGACGATGCACTCTCCAAAAACTCCTCTTTCGCAATGGCATAGACTCTTTTGACTGTACCCTTTGATCCTCAGACTTTCAACCGGGTTGCATAATTGCGGCGCCTGGCCAGAGGTTGTTCAGGGGTACCGTCTCTGCCGGGGAAAGCGCCGCTCAGCCGAGCGGCGTGCTGAACCAGGGCCGCATATCCAGACAATTCGCCACTATCGGCGATGCGGCCGGCATGAGGCGGGCACAATTTAAAGCCCAGCCAGTCTCGTCAGGCACTGAGCCGGGCCGCAGGATTAGAGTGATTCGGGCACAGCGGCCTCGATTTCCGCGAATGCATCGCGAACCCATTGCGCGCAGGTCTCGGCGGCATGTTCCAGCGGAATCGTGCCGCTTTCTCCCGTATCGCGGCGTTTCCACTCCAGCTTGCCGTCTTTCAGGTTTCGTTCGCTTGCAATGAAACGGAATGGAATCCCCAGCAGGTCGGCGTCGGCGAACTGCACGCCCGGCCGCGCATTCCGATCGTCGTACAACACCTCAATGCCCGCGGCACACAGTTCCTGGTAGAGCCTTTCAGCGGCTTCCCGCACCGCGGGCTGGTCCAGTTTCAGCGCATTCAGATGCACCTGCCATGGCGCGATGGTGATCGGCCATTTCGGGCCATATTCATCACGCCGGACTTCCATGACGGAGCTCATCAGACGTCCGACACCAATGCCATAACAGCCCATGAGCGGCACCTGGGCCCTGCCCTGTTCATCATCGTAGGTCATGCCCATGGACTCGGTATATTTGCGGCCCAGCTGGAAAATGTTTCCGACCTCAATGCCGCGCTGGAGCAGAAGCCGGCTCTTTCCGCCGGGGGCCAGGTCGCCCGCCTCGATATCGACCACATCGACGGTCTCGATACCCGGCATGTCGCGGTCCAGATTGAAATTTTTGTAGTGGTAATCTCGTTCGTTCGCGCCAGTCACCAGGTTATTGGAAGTGCTGACGGTGTGATCGATGATAAGGCGCACTTTCTCCAGGTCGATGCCCAGAGGCGAGGCGAACCCGGGTTCCGCGCCGATACTCCGGATGCGTACATCATCGGCCGGCACAGGCACAGCCTGGATAAGCCGCGCCAGTTTGGACTCATTGACCTCCCGGTCGCCGCGAACGACCACAAAAACCAGTTTGCCCTCGCTGTCCCGATCGTAAAAGACGGCCTTGGCCGTCTTCCGCGTCTCCACCCCGAGAAATCCGGCCACCTCGTCGATGGATCGGCAATCAGGCGTATGGACTTTTTCGAGCGGCAACGGATCTTCCAAATGCCCTTCAATGATTCCCGTGGCGACCTCTTGATTGGCCACATAGGAACCGTCCTCGCTGGTGACGATGGTATCTTCGCCCACGGGCGTCAGGAGCATGAATTCATGCGCCACGGAGCCGCCCATCATACCGGAGTCCGACTCGACCACGGCCACTTCCGGAATGCCCGCGCGAGCAAAAATGCGCTGATAGGCGCGGTAACAACGTGCATAGCAGGCCTCCAGATCGTCCTGCGACGTGTGGAACGAGTAGGCGTCTTTCATGGTGAATTCGCGAACGCGAATCAAGCCGCCCCGGGAACGAGGTTCATCGCGGAATTTGGTCTGTATCTGGTACAGCATGAAGGGAAATTGAGTATGGCTGTGCACCTCATTCCGGGACAAATGCACCACGGCCTCCTCGTGGGTCATGGCGAGGAGCATGTCGTGGCCAGTCCGATCCTGAAGACGCAGGAGTTCAGAACCGACGCCGCTATACCTCCCCGACTCCTCCCAGAGCTCGCGAGGCAGAACGACAGGCATCAGCACCTCCTGGCCGCCGGCCCGATCCATTTCCTCGCGGATTATCTGTTCGATTTTGTGACAGACGCGAAAACCCGGGGGGAGCAGCGAGTAGATGCCATTGGCCACTTGCCTCGCGTAACCGCCGCGCAACAGAAACGCGTGACTCTCGAGTGTCGCTTCCGCGGGCCGTTCTTTGTACCGCGCACCGACAAGGTGGCTCATTCGCATGGTGTCAAAATCTCCTGTGTACGCATGTCATTGTCCTGGGAGTACGCGCTTTCGCGGTCCCCAAAGGTTGAAAACGGGATCCTACCTGCCGGAGTGCTTTCCGTGCAAGGCAGCAGGCACGGCAAGCGCTCCAGCCGGGTCAGGAAAGGCGGGCAGTCTGAAGGCTCGTGTCTGTATACTGATGGAGCTCGATCGGATTGCCGTCCGGATCCGTGATCCAGGCCTGCCACGCACCATCGCCGCCCAGCTCCATCTCAGTTGACTCCACGCCCCACGCGCGGAGCGCAGCCAGAGTCTCTTTCATATCATCCACTTCCAGGCAGAGATGCCGGTACGATTGGGCGTCATCCCGCGCTGCCGGAACCCCCTCAAACAGTTCAATGAAATTGCGCCCCCCCACATGAAGATAAACTCCCGTGCGCTCTCCGGCGTCATTGCGAAAATCAAACGCGCGGGTGAGGCCGAGCTGCTCCGTGTAAAAAGCCAGGGAGGCTTCGAGATCTGCCACACGGAAACAGACGTGGGCAATGCCGGTGACCACTGCGGATTTTCCTCCTCTGTGCGGCGCGAGATTGGCCAGGACGCTGCCGACGGACGGCTTAAAGCTCTAAATAGTTCGCACCATACGCCTTACGGCACTCGACGGGAAACACTTCCCTGCGCACCCGGCGCCGGGTGCTCAGGTAGTCCCAGTCGCTCGATAAGGGGCGCCAGCCATAGGCATCGCCAATAATCTGGCCGCTGTGAAACATGGCGTCAAACGGGTTGGCAACTCCCAACTCCCCCGGGGGCATCCAGCTCCACATGGCGGCCTTGGCGCTTTCACCCATCTGCCAGAACATGTAGGTCAGGCTTTCAATGGCGCCACTTTCTTTCAGTTGCAGGTCTCCCTGGGCGATCGCGTCCCGGATGATGCCGTTGATTGCGGAGGCGGTCTGCCGGGCAGATGCACGAAGCCGCCATAACGACACCTCAGCGGCCTTCTGGGTGATCACCTCGGCGTTCATGAGCTGGAAGATCCGGGCATCGTCCGGGTGAAGTGCGGCAAACAGCTGCGTCGCCTCTCCGACGGCGAACATGCGCTCACGGGGGTTCCCCTGGAACGCGGCGGCCCGCTCTACGAGCTCGCGCTGCAGGTCAACGCTGCGGCTCGCGAGGGCCATGATGACCTCTTCCTTGCAACTGAAATGCTGATATACCGTGGCTTTCGCCACGCCAAGACGGGTAGCGATACGGGCCATGGTCAAGCCATGATAGCCGCGCGCGATGATCAATTCCCGGGCAACCTCGAGAAGGCGCCCTTCGCGTTCACGAATTTCACACTGTTTCGGAGATAACACGGGTATCGCCACATGCTCGGCTCTGGATGGGAACTGTGTCGCTTTTCTCATCAACGTCTCGTCGTCGGAGGTTTAGAGTGAGATCAACAGGTCCGGGCACCTGAGGCGCCTGCGGAGAAAAAAATGAAACTGGCCCCCGGCCATTCCTGGCCACCTCTTTGGCCTTTCTCAACAAAAAGCGATTCTCGTGCTGTCCTGAGGATGCCCGAGATGGAACCTGCCGCCATAGCGCGATTTTACGACGTCAGGTCGACTTTGTCAAACCTGCAAGACTCCAAGCGCATCCATCAGTTAATCTGTTGAACACAGATAATTTACACACTGCGTTCTCTTTGCCGGACTGCAGCCGCTCGCAACTACAATCACCGCACAGCTAGTACGCGAACGGTGTGTTTGATGGTTGGGTCACATGGCGCTTATGCCCTGCGTGCGCCGGTCGGAGTGCGTCGAGCTGGTCCTGGCTCCATGCCTCAACGCTCGGCGATATCGGCAATATCAGCCGGCGTCACGCCGGCAGCGTCCGCAATTGCGCGCAAGGTTTGTCCCGCATCAGCCGCAATGCCAGCCGTGGAAAGCCTGTCGACGGCATCCTGCACTGGGATGCCGTGCTGGCTGCAAAAATCCTCAAGCGTCCGGCGGCCCATACCGCCACCCCGGCCCATGCCGTCTCCCCGGCCCATCCCGCCACCGCCGTGCTGCGGTGCGCCCATGAGCACAAACAGGGCATTGGGCGACATGCCGTGTTGTTCCGCGATGCTTTTGATGGTTTTGTCGGAATCCGTGACTTCGCAGCCTTTTTCCTTGAGCCTGTCGAGTAAGGCCTCCAAGTCCATCCCTCGGTTTTCGGCCATTTGGCGAAGGGTCCATTCTTCAGCGTGCGCGGCCGGCGGTTGCGCACTCACCGTTTCCCAGTAATCCTTGATGTCCTCGTTCCAGGCGGCGAGATACGCTACGGGCGGAACGTTCCAGATGGCGCCGGCAAATACCAGTCCGCAGATTATCAGCGCCAAGGCAAACTCGCGCTTCAGATTGAATCCTTTCTCAAAGCGCATCTTGAAATAGCTGAAGAAGGTCGTCCAATTGTAATACAGATGCAGGGCACCCGCCACGAGAAAAAGGAACGCCCCCGCGGTGTGCAGCGCGCCCCAGGTTTCCTTGTCAAGCCCCATCACGGACCAGCCGGTCCAATGAGCGACCCGTCCTCGCGGCGCCACATACAACACGATGCCACTGACACCCAGGAGAAGAAACCCGAGAGTCACGATAAAGGAGGTCATGCCTTTTGCATGGAAGGGCTTACGTCGCTGCGATTCTTGTGTCATGTCGATTCTCCTTCAAACGGCTCCATTCGTGCGCATACCTCTTTACGCTCCCTCGAGGGGGGGCAGCGCGTGGCCTTGCTTTGGGCCTGGCCTGCAAGAACTGCGCAGTCCGTGAATTCTTTGCAGTCGATATGGGCCATTGTGCTACCGTACCCATTCATACATGAAGAGTTTGCAAATTTCATACCGATTGGCGACAATCTGTATGAACAGAGCGGCCCTATCGAACGCGCGGGGGCTTTTCGAAACGGCGGATCCTCTGGTTGTACACGATGTGCGCTGAGACCATTGGGGAAGAACGAAGCCGGAATATGGGTGAGCCGAGTCAACATTCCCGAAAGGGGAACACCGCGCACTCGCCCGCGTTCTTGTCGAACCTCCCTTTTCTGTCCAATCCCGCGTTTGCCATTCGGCGTAACCTGCTGGAACGCCTGCGGGAATCCCTTCTCCAGAAGAAACGCATCCTGCTCACCGCGCCACCGCTCCGCCTGAGCGCACAATGCCAGACCGAGTTCGCGGTGGAGACGGCCTATCTGTGCCGGGAAGACTTTGACCGGATCTGGTGGGTTCCCGGGGGGTGTCCAGCTGCACTGCCGGGCTTCTTTGCGGAGATCGCGGCAGCGTTGAGACTTCCGGAGGCAGAATCCCGGGAACAGGCCCGCATGATAGCGGCGGTTCGAAAACATCTGGCCGAAGAGCCTCGCAGCCTGATCATTTTCGACCAGGTGAGCGACCTGCATGCCGTGAATTCGCTGTTGCCCGGGAAGATTTCAGCTTCCGTATTGATTACCTCAGCCGAAAACCTCGCAGACGAGGCGTACACCGCGCACGAAATCCCCGATTTCCTTCCGGCAGAATCACGGGAGTTCCTCACAACTCGGCTGGGAACCTCGCTGACGGCCGAAGACGACGAGACGGCCTTCCATCTTCGTGGCGTACCGATGCTGCTTCATCTGTACGCGGGCTGCGTTTTCATGGAACCGGCGAAGCGAGCCGCCTTGCGCGGAGCGGTGGAGCGCGTGTCCGAAGACCACGCGCACCGTGACCAGGCCAGGACAACGGCCCTTCTGGAATACCTGCTCCGAGAAACCCTTACTTCGCTTGGCGAGCACGAATATCCGGCGTTCAACTTGTTTGCCCTGATGGCATTCATGGGTCCGCAGCCACTGTACGCGAACTTCCTGATCGACGGAGCCACCCATCTGCCCGGGGTCCTGCAGACAACCCTGGCTGCTCCGGGCGCCCTGGCGCGGATAGTGCAGGTTCTTTCACGGGCGGGAGTGGCGCGTATCGGCCCGCGGGCTTTCTCCATACCCGCGCTGATGCAGGAGCGGTTTGTGCTGTCTCTGGCCGGCGACGGCAAAGCGGCGGGGTGTGAAGCTGCCCTGCGGTTTACGGCGAACAGCTTCCCGTTCAAAGAAGAGCACGACGGCTATAACCCGCAGTGCGCCCACCTGCTGGGCCACGCGTCCGCAGTGACAACCTGGGCCGAAGTCATGGGTATTTCGCTGGAGGATACGGGCCGGCTCCAAAATCAGCTGGGATTGTATCTGCGCGCCTGCGACCAGCCTGAGGACGCGGTGAAATACTATCTGCACGCCGTCGCGTGCGGCGAGGCCGTGCTTGGCGAGAATCATCCGAAAGTGGCCGTGCGTGTCAACAACCTGGGCGTCGTGTACCGTGAGACGGGCCGTCTCGACGAAGCCCGGCAGGCGTTCAGGCGCGCACTCCACATCATCCGGCACGCCTACGGCCCGGCGGACCCCATGCTGGCCATGGCTATGCGAAATCTGGTCGCGGTGGCAGAAGACAGCAAAAATGAGTTCGAAATGGAACGGACCTACCGCCGGGCCCTGCGCGTGTACGCCGATTCCCTTGGCCAGGCCCACCCGTACGTGCACCAGTGCCTGTCGAGCCTCAGCCGTATTTTGCGAAAGCGGGGCGATGCAGCAGGTGCGGCGCGATGCCTGGATGAGGCGTTGCGCTGCGCCCAGCAGTGCGAACCGCCGGATGAAGAAGCCGTAGCCGTGTACGCACGGCGACTCGGACGCCTGCTGCTGCGCTCCGGCGACGCCGGGCGCGCGCTTGAACCCCTGGAGATCGCGGTGAGCTTAAGCCGCAAGCTGCATGGTCCCGCAGACGTTTCGTCGGCGGAGAGTCTGTACGAGCTCGGGCGCGCACAGCTCCAGGAAAAGCAGCTGGCGAGTGCCCGGGCTTCTTTTGAAGAGGCACTGCAGATCAGCGAAGCGCTTCGGGCACGTGAAGAGTTACAGATGCGCATTCTGGGGCAATTGGCGCGGGTTCAGCGGGCCTTGGACGATGCACCGGGGGCAGCAGTCAGCTATCAACACATCTGCCGGATCCTCGAGGCCACGCGCGGACCACAACACCCCGAGCTGGCTGCCAATCTGATGCGTCTGGGCGAAGTCCTGGAACAGACCGGAAGGTTTCAGGATGCCGAGACCTGCTACACGCGGGTTCTGCAACTTGAAACGGACTCCACGAGCGGCGACGCCGGTTCTGGCACGCTGCATTGCAGGCTGGGCGCCGTAAAACGGGCGCTCGGAGACTATCCACAGGCCATGGAGCACCTGAAGCAGGCCATCAGCGCGGATATGCGAACCAGCGGAAACCGGCACCCCGATGTGGCCCGCGATCTCCTGGAACTGGGTCTCGTGTACAACAGCCTGGGCGACTCGTCGCAGGCCATCGGCAACCTGATGCGGGCGCTGTCCATTCTTGAAGAACAGCTTGGCCGGCACCACGCACGGACGGTCGAGGCGCGAAATGCCCTTGAAACCCTGGGAACCGGCGGAGCGCTGCCGGAGCCTCGCCGCAGCTAAATGTTGCGGCTTGTGGCAAACGTGGCGGGCAGAAACCGCCTGCTGCTCGAGACCCGCCAGAATTTCAGGAGTCCATCCTTGCCTAGCGAGAGCGCATACGTGCCGGTGGCGTCCAGGTGCGTGGGAGCGCCTCCGTTGAAGGTGTGCATGCACTGCCCCGTGTCGGCATTCCAGAGTTTAAGCGTACCCTGGCGGCTCCCGGTGAAGACACAAGACTTGTCCTGGGTGAGGTACGCGGAACAGGCCTCGGTAACGTGCCCCTGAAGGGTGCGCAACGGTTCCCCGGTGTCGAGATCCCAGAGAATAATCCGGCGGTCACGGCTGGCCGTCACGGCCAACCGCGCATCTTCACTCAGGCATACTGCGTGAATTCGATCCGTGTGGCCGGTCAGGACGCGAACGCATTGAGCTTCGCCCAGCCGCCAGAGCCGGGCGGTGGCGTCGCGGCTGCCTGACAGCGCGTACTGCCCCGCGGCATCCACGGCAACCGCATTCACGCTGGCGATGTGCCCTTCGAGCATATTCAGGCAACTGCGGGCCTTGAGATCCCAGACACGCACCGTATTATCCTGACTTCCAGACACCAGCAGGCTGCGCTCACGGTTGAGCGCCAGGCTCCGAACCGGCGCGGAATGTCCGGTCAGGGCGCCCAGCAGCGAGCATTCAGGCAGATGCCAGAGGCGAATTTCGTTATCCATGCCGCCCGAGACAAGAATCCGGCCGTCGCTGGAACACTCCAGCGCCAGCACGCCGCCCGGGTGGGCCAGGACCTTCTTCTGCCGTTCGCCTGTGAACGGATCCCAGGCTTCCAGGGTGCCTCGGTGATACCCCACGAAGGCCAATTCTCCTTTCGGAGCCAGGCGCATCGTCCTGACGGAGCGCGGGCGTTTTCCAAAGGTGCGGATCAGACCCCGGGTATCCTCGCTGGCCTCCTTCGCGGATGCGAGGGCCAGTTCGATTTCACGCATGTTGGAAGGAGAAAGATCGATGCGGTGCAGGATGTCCTCGGCCACCCGGCAGTCTCCCCACTCGAGCATGACGCGAGCCAGAAGATAGCGCGACTGGGGGCAACGGTCTCCTTTTTCCATCAACTCCATCAACGACCGGAGGACGACAATGTCGGTGCAGCGCCCCGTGCGCCACTCATACAACAGGTTGTTGAAGCGTGTTTCCAGCTGGTCCGGCGCCAGAGCCAGGGCCTGCTGCCACAAGATCTCGGCCTCCTGTTCTTTGCCCAGCTCGAAAAGAGATATGGCCCGGTTGTTGAGCACTCCCGCCGATGCCAGTTCCGCCTTCGGCGGTTCCCGGTCATAGGGCGTCCCAAACGTCCATTGATACACTTCGCACAACAATTCCACGACTTGGTGCATGCTCCCCGGGCGCTCCTCAGCCTTTGTGCGAAAGCACTCTTGAAGAAGATCTGCCAGAGGTTCGGGCATGTTCGCAATGCGCGGCCGTTCAAGGCGGTTGGCCCGATACGCTTCGAACACCTTGAGCATGGACTTGTGATCAACCCAGCACGGAGCCCCCACGCACATTTCGAGGACACAAGCCCCCCATCCCCAGATGTCGGCCAGATGGCTGGGCGGCGTTTCCGGCCCCTGTTCCGGTGCACTGTACGCCGGAGTCCCCATCGTGGGATAGAACGTTGAAATGGCGTTGCTGGCGCCAAATGCGCGCATCAGCCCGAAATCGGTCACTTTGGCCTGGCCATCACGTGTCATGAGGACGTTGCCCAGCTTCACGTCCTGATGCACTAGACCCTGTTCGTGCGCGTGATTCAGCCCCCATGCGACCTGCATGGCAACGTCCAGAACGCGTTTGAGCACTTCGGCCGGCTCCCCGCGATAGAGCAGCTTGTTTCGCGTCCAGTGAACTACGGAGCCTCCGGACACAAACTCAAGGAACAGTCGCGGGATACCGCCCAGGCGCCGGATATAATGGCAGCGGGCCACGTTGGGATGCGTCGTCAGATTCACCCAGGTTTCGCACTCACGCTCAAAATCGCGGTGCCAGTCATTGCGCCACACGAGGTCCGGCCGCGGGGTCTTCAGTGCGACGTCGATGCCCCAACCCTTATGGTGCACGCGGTGAACATAGGCCATCCCCCCCCGGCCTATCAACTCCCGCACCTCATACGTGCCCATAAACCGATCGCCCGGTTGCAGGTCGGCAGGCACCGAAGCTTCGTCAAAGCGGCGCGCATTGGTGGTTTGCTGCCCGGTGGGTGTCACCAGTTCATGGGCAATGTACACCAGCTCTTCACAGGCAGGACACTGCTGTGTCCGCCCCAGGTCGCATTCCCGCACCAGAAGAATATTCCCGCACCCGCATTCAATCCGATGCTGCGCCTCGAGCTCGCTTACCTCTTCCGCAGGCAACTCTGTATCGTCGATATTCATGGCCTTGCTTTGACGCCGCGACAATCGCGCGGCAAACCGCTGACGAAGGAGGCCATTATACCACCCGGCACGCCCGACTGCCGTCCTGCCCTCTCTGCCGCAGACCCCAGGGCTTCATGTGGCCTATTCGCTTAGTACAGTAATTCACAACCGCTCGCATGTCAAGCCACTGTCCGCGGCACAGGAGGGATTATGGGAAGGGATGGTGCCCCGAGCAGGAATCGAACCTGCGTTTAAGCCTTAGGAGGGCCTCGTTCTATCCACTGAACTATCGGGGCACGCTCTGGGTGCTGCAAGGGTACGGAATAACAAGCCCGGTTTCAAGGGCTCGAATCGCGCCATCTAAGATCTTACCGGAGATGGTATCGTCCTGCCATTTGCGATCTTACCGGAACATGGAAGGCAAGGCGATGTCAGGAGAACGGATTTTGGATGCATTGAACACGTATCGGAA
>Ga0255347_1001137_pt1 | contig 45031 bp, 48 predicted proteins | sample wastewater_treat_2_FD_192479 | JGI IMG/M metagenome (GOLD analysis project Ga0255347, IMG submission 192479) | Wastewater microbial communities from Lulu Island WWTP, Vancouver, Canada - plant24 | ecosystem: Engineered > WWTP > Wastewater > Unclassified | place: Canada: Vancouver, British...
AGGTAGGCAACGAAGTCACCGCCGGTTCACTGGTAATCACTTTTTCGTTCTTTATTCTGTTTCTTCAGCCGATGATAGACAGCGTTTTCAAAAGAAGGGCTGTCGATATTGAATATATGACAAACAGGTTCATGAGGAGGGCATCACAGATTAAAACGCCGGAGGAACTGCTAAAGACCGGAGCGCTTAGAATAAATAAAGACATGGCCCTGTCCAGATCGCTCTTTTTTGTTTATAACAACGAAAAGCGCATGTTCGTAAAAATTTTTGACACTGCTCAATCCGCTGAAGAGGATATCCTGGACAGGACCTTTCCGCTTATACACTGGTTCACCAGGAACCAGTGTATACTTCCCGTTAACAGGATATATACTGATGAAGAATCATTCGGCGCGACAAGAAGCCAGATTGCCCCGTTTTTTACCAGATACAACATAAGTGCCATACTACCCATCTACTACGAGAACAGAATCTATGGCATGCTCTGCTTAGGAATGAAAGAGAATACATCATCGATAACACCGGATGAAATCGAAAAACTTGAAGAATTCAGGATACGGCTTAATGAATTCATAGTAACAACTCTGGCGTACGACGCAGCCAAAAAAGACCAGTTTATTTCGCGCAGCCTTGAGCTTTCAGGAGACCTGCTGCAGCGGGCAACTGCCCCTGCCCTTCCCGAGCTTAAGAACATCAAATTCAGTTCGCTTGTATCGCCCAAATACGCAAACGGAACCGATTACTATGATTTTATTCAGCCCTCTCCCGATTCAATAGGGATTCTCTTTAGCGACGTGTCAGGCATAGGGATTAACAATGCGCTCTATTCGGTTATACTGCGTTCTGTTTTTCATTCATGCGCGGGCGAAACAGCAACACCATCAATAATAATAAAAAGAATAAACCTTGTGCTGCACGAATATACAAAGGGGGGCGGTGAACTTGCCACGGCGTTCTATGCCTATTATGACACAAAATCGAGGAGACTGAGCTACGCGAATGCAGGCTTCCCCCCAATGGACCTGTTCAGGATCGATAAAAATGATTTTGACACTCTGGATACCGAGGGATTCCCCCTTGGATATGATCCGGGATCAGAGTTCGGTACCGGAAGAACGGAGCTGAAGGCGGGGGATATTGGCGTTGTATATTCAAAATCATTTATTAACTCAAAGAACAGCAATGGTGAAAATTTCGGACTGCTCCGCCTCAGGAGCATAATCAGGGAATCAAAATCGAGAACCCCGGCGGATATTGCAAAAAATCTTAATTATGCCTATGAAAAATTTATGGGTATATCGCAGCCCGATTCAGACATAACAGTGCTTATAATGAAGATAGTATAGCCCAGATGCGTGTAAAACTTGACATTTAACAGAATCTGTTTGTAGGACAAAATATTATAAATTTTTTCCATTAAATCTTACTTTTTTTTAACAAAAAATTGACTAATAACCCTTGTTTGAATAGTATTTAATAAACCCCTTGCTCTTAACGCCGGAGCAGGGGTGAATGATTTATACAGGAGGATTCCCGATGGGCAACAATAAACAGAAAGCAGTAATGCCGATGCTGACAGATGAGATAAGTCTTTGTAATGAACTTTATTCCAAATGCTGCCATGAAGAACTCAAAGAGATTGACAAACATGAAATTATCATCAAAATCTGTGACGCCATAGGTTCAACGCCCAACAAACTGTGCAAAGCTGAAGAAATTTTTAACGATATAAAATACGACATAACAAAATATGTCCTGCACCACGAATACTGTTTTGAATCCAGAAACCAGGTTAAACCTGAATTTCTTTTATGGCTTGATACAAAGGCTGAGCCTGTTAAGGCAAAGGAGCTTTCACAGTTTCTTGACAGGTACCTTAAATAAAATACCGGTATAAGACTTGCAGAAATTATTGCTGCATACATGCTGCGCGCCATGTATGTGTTATGTATATGAATTGCTCCATGAAAAATACGATGTAAGCGCGTATTATTACAATCCGAACATCATGCCAGTGGATGAATATAATACGCGCTTCAGCGAACTTGAAGGCTTCAGCAGTTTAAAAAAATTTAAACTTCTCGAGACAGAACCTGACAGAAAAGAATGGATCCGCAGAGTAAGGCCTTTACGTTACCTTGGTGAAAGATCGCAAAGATGTCATGAATGCTACCGCGTCCGCCTTGAACAGACCTTCCGCATGGCCGAGAAAGAAAAGTTCGACATTGTCGCATCTTCACTATCAATAAGCCCGCACAAGGACGCAGACGCGATAAACCATATCGGGGCATCGCTTTCATCTGAATACGGCATACCATTCCATGAAGCTGATTTTAAAAAAAAGGACGGATTCAAAAAATCCGCGGCAATGTCGCGCAGTTACGGTTTTTACAGGCAGGACTACTGCGGCTGCATCTACTCAATGCTTGAAAAAGATCCCGGGTCAGAGTGGTCAAAACATGTCCGCGCTGAAAAAGAAAAGAATATCCAGGCCGCTGATTCTCTTGAAGTGCAGGTCATTGAACCAGGGGCTGAACTTGACCTGCACCACTTTAATCCCTCGGACACTGAAAAACTTGTCAACGAATATCTGCGCATCGCGGTTAAAAAAGGCTACACCGAGGTGCGCATAATACACGGCAAGGGTAAATCCAGGATAAAACAGAGGGTGTACGCTGTTCTCGAGAATCATCCCGCGGTGAATTCATTTCACGATGATTCATATAACTGGGGGGCCACTGTTATCAGGATCGCTCAGTCTGAACTATGCTGAAAGATCAGTCGGCAAATTTGTTGACAAAGCAGATTAAATTCCGTTATTATTACAGTCATACATAAATCTTTGAATTGATCCCGACAGTAATGGAGCTTCTGAAAAAATACATACTATCCCGGGGAGAGATCCTTGAGGAAGGGATTATCAGGGTCGATTCATTCCTTAATCACCAGATTGATCCCATGCTTATTGACGCGCTGGCAGAGGAGTTCACCCGCAGGTTCGCGGGGATAAAGTGTGACCGCATACTTACGGTTGAGGCGTCAGGGATTGCGCCCGCACTGATGACCGGGCTTAAAATGAAAGTCCCGGTTGTGTTCGCAAAAAAAAGCAGGCCCTCAACCGCGACAGGTCCTGTTTATGCCGCAATGGTCCATTCATTCACGCGGCAAAAAGATTACGAAATAACAGTAGGGGCGGATTATATAGCGCGTGGTGAAAGGGTTATAATCATAGACGATTTTCTCGCGCATGGAAGCGCATCCGCGGGACTTATTGACATTGCGCGCCAGGCGGACGCGGAGGTCACGGCCCTGGGGATTGTTATAGAAAAGGGCTTCCAGGACGGCGGCAGTAAACTCAGGAATAAAGGGTACAGGGTGGAATCCCTTGCCGTGATTAAAAGCATTGACGGGAATACTATTCAGTTCATCTGATGGGCTGGATGTACATAAAAAGAGCGGAGAGATAAAATGAAAAAATTATTTTCTGTGTTTTTAATGTTTCTCGCGGCCGCGGTTTTATTAAGCGGTTGCGGAAAAAAAGCGCCCACATCTGCTGACGGCAGAGAGGTTGTAATGGGTTTTGTTTATGTAGGCCCCATAGGTGACGGCGGCTGGACATTTGCCCATGAACAGGGCCGCCAATACCTTGAAAAGCAGCTTGGCATAAGGACCATCTTTAAAGAGTCCGTACCTGAAGGCTCTGAGGTTAAGGATGTCATACGGAGCATGATTGACCAGGGTGCGACCATAATAGCCGCTACAAGTTTCGGTTACATGGACTATGTTGTTGAGATTTCAAAAGAATATCCAACTATAAAGTTTATCCACTGTTCAGGATACAAAATGACCGACAACATGGGGAATTATTTCGGCAGGATTGAAGAGCCCAGGTATCTGTCGGGAATAGTCGCAGGCATGAAGACAAAAACCAACCGTATAGGTTATGTCGCGGCATTCGAAATACCCGAGGTTGTCAGGGGAATCAACGCCTTCACTCTCGGCGTGCAATCGGTCAATCCCAGAGCAGAGGTACATGTAAGGTGGACACACACATGGTATGACCCTGCCAGGGAGAAAGAGGCAGCCAGGGCGCTTCTTGACGAAAAGTGCGACATTATCGCGCAGCACCAGGACACAGCAGGCCCGCAGCAGGCTGCCGAAGAGAGGGGAATGTTCTCGGTGGGCTACAATTCCGACATGAGCGCGATGGCGCCAAAGGCTTATATGACAGCGCCGGTCTGGAACTGGGGCCCATATTATGTATCGCAGGTTAAACGGGTAATAGACGGAACATGGAAGCCTGAAAGCTACTGGGAAGGGATGACCGCGGACATTGTACGGCTTGCACCCATTACAAAAAACGCGCCTGACGGAGCAGAGAAAAAAGTCAATGATGTTAAAAAGAAAATATTAGACGGCACATTCAGGGTTTTCACAGGCCCGTTAAAAGACCAGTCCGGAAAAATCAGAGTGGCAGAGGGCAAAGTAATGTCAGACCAGGAGCAACTGACATGTGACTGGTTTGTACAGGGCGTTGTTGGCAGAATAAAATGAAATAATTGAACATATTAAAGCTCTAAAAACCGCTCTGTATTAATAATCCAGAGCGGTTTTTTTATTTACACATACCGCCTTATCATTAAACAGTCTATTAATAATTCCTGAACAGAGGCAGGTCATGGGATGCGCTGCAATCCCTGATAAACGGAGGGAATATTAAAACAATTGAAGCAGTAAGGATGGCCGGAATCTCTAAATCCTTCGGAGAAGTAAAGGCCAATGTTAACATAACTTTCAGTGTCAACTACGGTGAAATATACGCGCTGCTCGGCGAAAACGGCGCGGGTAAAAGCACGCTTATGAATATACTTTCGGGCGTGTATACACCCGATTCAGGGAGCATATACATCCGCGGCCGCGAAAAAAAATTCACATCTCCGTCAGATTCAATCGCAGCCGGAATCGGCATGATCCACCAGCACTTTAAACTCATTGAGGTCATGTCTGCCATGGAGAACATTATAATCGGACAGGATCACTCTTTTTTTATAAGCAAAAAAAAATTGCGCAGAGTAATCAATACGGTTTCTGAAAAATACGGCTTCAACATAGACCCTGACAAAAAAATCTCGGACATGTCGGTGGGCGAAAAACAGACCGTTGAAATACTCAAAGTCCTTTACCGCGGAGCTGATATACTTATACTGGACGAACCCACCGCGGTGCTTACCCCTCAGGAGACAGCAAAACTCTTCTCTATTCTGAACCGCATGAAAGAACGATGCGCGATAATAATTATCACGCACAAGCTGAACGAAGTGATGGAGATAAGCGACAGAATCTCAGTGCTGCGTAAGGGTAAAGTGGCGGGGACTGTGCATACGCGTGAAACCGGGCCAATGGAACTGACCAGGCTTATGGTCGACCGCCAGGTAGACCTCTCAATCGAGAAGCCGCCGGTATCGGCATCAGAACAGGTACTCCAGGTGGAGAAACTTTGCGTAACAGGCAGCGACGGCATACCCGCGCTCACGGATGTGTCGTTCAGTGTCCGTTCAGGTGAAATTATGGGGGTGGCAGGCGTGGCCGGGAGCGGGCAGAGGGAACTCTGCGAAAGTCTTCAGGGCCTGCAGAAAATTAAAAGCGGAAGCATAAAATTTCAGGGCAGGGAGATAGTCGGATGTTCACCAAGGGAGATAATAGAGCTTGGCCTGCGCATAAGTTTTATCCCCGAAGACAGGCTGGGCATGGGACTTGTTCCAACGATGAACATGATAGATAATGTCATGCTTAAAGATTATTACCGCGGGAAGGGGCCATTCCCGGACAGGGAGACCGCCCGAAAACGCGCCGGGAATATTGTAAAAGCATTCAATGTGCATACGCCGGGAATTGAACACTCCGTAAGCAAACTGTCGGGCGGAAATATACAGAAGGTTCTGCTGGGGCGGGAGATCGGTTCCAACCCGGACTTTCTTGTGACAGCCTACCCTACCCGGGGGCTTGACATAGGGTCCTCACACCTTATCTACGACGAGCTTAACCGCCAGAAGAAAAAAGGAGTGGGAATACTGTACGTAGGCGAAGACCTCGCGGTTCTGATGAGCCTTTGCGACAGGATACTGATAATGTACGAAGGCCGGGTTAATGGTATTGTCGACCCGGAATCTGTTACAATCGAGGATATTGGCCTTCTGATGATGGGCGCGGATACCCGGACAGTAAAGGGGGCATCGCTGTGACAAAGTATTTCAAAATGACTGCAAGGAGCGATTGTTCTAAACGTGAAGCCGCAATTATACGTTCATCTGCCATAGTATTATCGCTCGTAGCAGCAGGTGTTTTTATACTTATCATAGGACACAATCCTCTTGCTGTCTACTGGTCAATGTTAGACGGGGCTTTCGGAACAGCATACAGAATCACAGAAACAATGCGCAGGGCAGTCCCCCTTGTCATTGCATCACTGGGAATTGCGGTCGCGTTCAGGCTTAAATTCTGGAACATAGGCGCGGACGGGCAGATTATGATGGGGGCGCTCGGCGCATCCTATTTTGCACTTAATCATGGCAACATGCACCCGTTGCTGCTGCTGCCGGTAATGGCACTGGCCGGTATATTATGCGGAGGAATCTGGGGCGCGATACCCGCGTTCTTCAGGGCAAAGTTCAGGACCAATGAAACAATATTCACGCTTATGATGAACTACATCGCGCTTAAAATAATCACCTACCTCCAGTACGGGCCGTGGAAAGACCCCGCGGCCATGGGATTTCCCAAGATACCGGGATTCTCCCAGAACGCCGTACTCCCCGACGTGCTTGGCCTGCACGCCGGGTGGATAATCGCGCTCGTACTGACCGCGCTAATGCATGTGTACATAATATACACCAAGCGCGGCTTCGAGGTAATGGTTACCGGCGAGAGCGAGAACACCAGCCGCTACGCGGGAATGAACGTGAGCCGCATAATAATTGTCACCATATTCATAAGCGGCGGAATATGCGGGCTCGCGGGCATGATCGAAGCCTCGGCCGTAAACAAGACTCTCTCTGTCGATATAACCAAGGGCGCGGGATACACCGCGATAATAACCTGCTGGCTGGCGGGACTGCGCGCGCCTGCTATACCCGTGGTGTGCGTACTCTTCGCGGCAATGATTCAGGGCGGAACATTCATACAAATGGCATTCCAGATGCCCCAGTCTGCCGCGCAGATACTCCAGGGCCTTATACTGTTTTTTGTACTCGGCAGCGAGTTCTTCATCCGGTACAGGCTGACACCTGCCGGTAAAAGCATAATACAGCAGGATGGCGAATAATGGACACATCATTCTTTGCGGCGGCAATAGTGGCAGGCACCCCCCTGCTGTACGCCATACTGGGAGAGATTCTCACAGAAAGGTCAGGGCTTATAAATCTCGGGGTCGAGGGTATGATGCTCATGGGCGCGGTAATAGGATTCAGGACCGCAATAGCCACAGGCGACCCCGTGCTCGCGCTGGCCGGAGCCATGACCGCGGGCGCGCTTGGCGCGCTCATATACGCGCTGCTGACAGTTACGTTCAGGGCTAACCAGGTCGTAACCGGACTTACACTTACCATATTCGGAACCGGTTTCGCGGGATTCGTCGGCCAGGGACTTATGGGCCAGGTAATCCCGCCGTCAATGAAACTGTTCTTTTCAAATATCCGCGTACCGCTGCTCGGCAGCATACCATACGTGGGGGACGTTCTCTTTAACCAGGATATACTGGTTTACGCCGGATACATTGTTGTAATAATATCAGGCATTTACCTCTACAATACCCGTCCCGGCCTTAACCTGCGCGCTGTTGGCGAAAACGCGGCCGCGGCCGACACCGCCGGAATAAACGTATCGCTATACAAATATATTCATGTACTTGCCGGAGGTGTGCTGTGCGGACTCTCGGGCGCCTACCTTTCACTTATCTACATACCATCCTGGCAGGAGAATGTCACTGCAGGCAGGGGGTGGATCGCGGTGGCGCTGGTAATATTCTGCAGGTGGAATCCGTACCGCGTGTTCATAGGAGCTTTTCTTTTCGGCGGCCTCGACATCATAGGGTTCAGGCTGCAGAAGTACGAAATAATGATATCGCAATATCTGATTGACATGCTGCCCTATCTGGTAACCATAATCATACTAATAATAGTCTCCATGAAAAAAGACGGCAAAGGTTCAGCGCCGGCAGGGCTCGGAGTCCCCTACTTCAGGGAAGAGATATAACTAAACATTCAAGGAAACTGAAATGCGTTACGAAGGAAACATATTCAGGCCGTTCAGCGAGGCAAACAGCTACCTGCTTCAATGCACAATAGGTTGTTCGCATAACGGGTGTACATTCTGCGGCATGTACAAAGACAAAAAATTCCGTATACGCCCCGTCTCCGAAATAAAAGAAGACATACTCATGGCCGCTGAACAGTTAGGGAACGTGGAAAAGGTCTTCCTCTGCGACGGCGACGCCATCGCCATCGAAACTTCAATGCTGCTCGAAATACTCGCGGAGCTGAAAAACGCATTCCCCGCGCTTCGCCATGTGGGAACATACGCAGGCCCCATAAGCATACTGAATAAAACCGTGCCCGAACTTACCGAGCTTCGAAACGCCGGGCTTACAAAAGCATACCTTGGAGTTGAGACAGGGGACGACCGCCTGCTGCGCGAAGTCAACAAGGGTGTGGGCAGCGAAGAAATGCTTCGTGCCGGACTAAACCTGCGCAGCGCCGGAATCAACCTTTCATCAATGGTACTGCTCGGACTTGCCGGACGCGGTGAACGTTCAGTTGAACACGCGCTGGCCACGGCGAATATAACCAACCTTATGAAGCCCGAATACCTCGCGGCTCTCACAATAACGCCTGTTCCCGGAACAGTACTCCACACCCGAATGAAACGCGGCGAATTTGAACTTCCCGACGCGTTTGAAACGCTTGAAGAGATGAAGATCATTTTTGAAAATATAACAATCGACGGCCTCAAATTCGTTGGAGTACACGCGTCCAACTACCTGCCCGTTAACGGGACGCTTCAGAAAGACCGGGAAAAAATGCTCGCTCTCATAAACGGCGTCTTAGAGAAGAGAGACCCTTCGCTGATCAGGCCAGAATATATGCGCGGATTGTAGGCAGCCAGTACATCAGCCTTTCGCAGCAGGAGAGGTTTTTGCCGCATAGACACCTGAGACCACAGAAAAAAATATGGCCGGAGATCTTCATAATCGCGGCCATATTTATGCTTTTGCTTGCGCTTGTAGATGTTCTTTGGCGTTTCCGCCTTCGGAGGTTTTTTTATGCTCAGCCTTAATCCCCTCCTGATCTCCCTAACTCTTTTATCCATATCAGGTCTCCTGTGTTTAGTAATAATCCATCCTGTAAAAACCTGTTAATAGAAAAATACCCTCCTGCTAATCTGTTTATAAAACCAAATTACATAATATATGTATTATTAGTCAATACTATGTTAAAATAAAAAAAAATTTCCATTTTCAGGCCTTCGCGACGTATTAATTGTATGACTGAATTTAACCTACAGCAGCAGGGGGCATGTCGTCCGGCAAGGGGAATCCACATTGTAATTGCCGGCCCCGGCACAGGCAAAACCCGCACCATGATTGAACGGATAAACAATACCGTAAAGGAATATGCCGTGCGGCCCGAAAATCTGCTAATCCTCACATTCAGCCGCAAAGCCGCGGAAGAAATCCGCGAGCGCCTGACCGCGTCTTCGGGCAAGGACTATGACACGGCATTTGCCGGCACCTTTCATTCATTCTGTCTGCGCATACTTAAAGAGAACAGCGGATTATATCTTTCAAATACGGGAATGAGATCTTTCCCCGATATAATAGATAGCGAACTTGAAGAGAGCATAAGGCAGCAGCTCTTTATGCAGGAACCCGGCAGGTTCATGGGGATCCCTTACGATGCCATAATAAAAATCATGAACAGACGCAGCCCCTTCCCGGCCCGGACAGCGGTCAGGCTTTCAAGGAGCGGACTCTTTACAGAGATAGAAAAATTCCGGGAGCAATACAGGCAGTACAAGCTGCGGCACGCGCTTATAGACTATGACGACATGATGCTGCATGCCTCGGAACTTCTCGCCGGGAACACCGAAGTACGCAAAAAACTGCACGCAAAATACAGATTCATATTCATTGACGAATTTCAGGACACATCGCGCGAAGACTTTAACCTGCTTACAAATATCGCGGGCAAAGACGCAAATATATTCATGGTTGGCGACGACTACCAGGCCATTTACAGGTTCCGCGGAGCAAGGGTGGAATACCTTGTCAACTCCGATAAATTCTTTCCCGGCGCGAATATTCACAAACTCACAATAAACTACAGGTCACACAGTGAAATTGTCGCGCTCTCCAACCGCTTCATACGCCATAACTCATTCAGGTCAAAGAAAAAGATCATATCCGCGAAGGGAAAAGGCGCGGCCATAATGTTTCATCGCGCTGAAAGTTCCGCGTCTGAAACAGACACTATCGCGCGAATACTCGCTGAAACAGACAAAAACGGAACATGCGCCATACTCTGCAGGAACAACTACCAGGTAAAAAGACTGCAGAGATCTCTGTCTCCATGCAGAACAAACCTGCTCTGCATGACCATGCACGCGTCAAAGGGACTTGAATTCGACTGTGTAATAATCGCGGGAGTAAGTGACGGGATCATCCCCGACAGGGATACGGACATCGAGGATGAACGCAGACTCTTCTACGTCGCGCTTACCCGCGCGCGAAGCAGGCTGCATATAATTTATGAAACAGATGATAAAGGCAATCCGCCCCGGTTTATTTCCGAGTGCGGTTACAGCGGCAGGTAATATTAAAGAGGGCCAGTCCTACGCAAGACGGTCAACGTTTTCGCCCTTACCAGGCTCAGGCACCCTTTCAGTACGGGCTTCACTGCTGACATTATCCTGCCGCGGCGCGTTTTCACTTGCGGTGGTGTACTCGGTAGTGAACTCCCTTGCCACAACATCTATTCCTGATATATTCTGAACTTCCATATTAACCTCTGATTAATTATACACACACACAGGACAAAAGTCAAATTATTCTCTTCGCAAAAAACATCACAATACCAGTGACAAACGCGCCGATAATCACCGCTACGGCAATGATCTCAGGATCAGAGACCGAGGCCCTGTGATTACGTTTTAAAAAAAATTTAACCATAAGGCGGGCACAAATATAAGCCGAGGAAAAAAAAACCGCCACTTTCGTAAGCCACAAAAACATATTCATCTTCGTCACAGCCTGCGCAGCAGAAATTCAAGTTCTTTGCTGCTGCCTTTAAAGTTCCTGGTCAGTGTTGCCGCAATGTCATTTTTAAGATAAACCATCCTTTCCGCGAACATTTCCCTGTCCGAAATAATCACCGAATCTATAAAATCGCAGATCCCGGATATTTTTCTGGCGTCATCAGGCATAACGTTTCGCATGATGCACACAATCTGATGACAGTCAAGAAGATTTCAAAAGCCCGGGAAAGCTTTGATTCAAAAAAACAAAAAAATTAAATTCTTCATTGACTTTTACAACATACCGATGTATATTGTATGGTTTGTTACTTATACGATCTCATTATAAAAAGATCCGTTCTGAAACAAGCCACGGGGTGATGGTTACCTTGAACCGGCATGCCATGTTTTAACACCTGCCTGCAGGTTTAAAAAACTGAATTTCAGAATTTTAAACGGAGGATTTATAATGCCGCCTAAAATGAGTAAGGAACAACTTCAGAAATATCTCAGAAGAAAAGAGATGGAAGCGCAGGAAGCCAAAGCTAAGGGCATGAAAAGCACTTACAGCAACCTGCTTCTTGAAATTAATCTGGCAAAGAGCCAGCTTAAAAAATTGGAAATGGGCAGCAAATAAAATTTTTATAGAATAGCATATTGAATATCAGAGGAATATTTTTCTATTTTTTCGGCACATTAGTGATACCGGCCAGACTGAACCTCAAATAGTCTGGGTGGTGCCACCAATGTGCACCCACTTTACAAAAAAATGTAATAGATATTCCCCCTATCCCTGTCCCAGATGAAAAATACTGCGCCATATATGGTACGCCATCCTGTCAATCCATCTCATTGCCTCAAGGCTATTAAAACCCTCCTCCGGATTAAGACCTCCCCTGGCTATGTCTACGATCATCTCTGCTCTCTGTTTGCGCCGCAAATCGGCAAGCATGGAAGATATGCGCTCCACGTTTTTGAGCGGGGCTTCGGTGATTTCACCCTCAAGCCATTTAATAACTATATCAATTTCTTCAAGCTGATCAAGGGCCAATTTGCGAAGAAATTCAGAATTGGCAGTTATCCTGACATTGTCAACCTCACGGCAGGCCTCTACTAAGCGCGTAAGGTGCTCCATCGCATGCAGCACGTCTAAGTGCTGACGATGCACCTGCCTCGCATCGGGCGATGAAACAACCCGTGATAAAAATCTATGCGTTTCAACAAATGCCGAGTCAACTGAAACCAGCCCTTCTATTGCCGCAGAGTATGACTTTTCGCCAACCGCAAGATCCCGTATGGCTGCCATCACAACCTTTGCCACCTCGATAATCGTCAGCCGTGCTGTTTCAACTGCAACGTATGGCACCGTGGCAACGCGGTAATCAAGAAACCGGGTTAATATGGGCCCCTTCTCGCGCACCAGCCTGCTCATTAAACCGGCGACCGGATTGTAAACCGGCAGCCATATCATTATACCAAACATGTTAAACGCTGTGTGAAAAATGCATATAATAACCGAAGAAGATGATATGCCAAAATAAGAGCACAGGCTTAGAATGGAGGGTACAAACAGATCAACAGCCAGAAAAAGTATAACGCCTGTTGCAAGATTGAAAAATATGTGTACAAGCGCTGCGCGTTTACCTGCTGTTGACGCCCCGATAAATCCCAGCAACCCGTAATATATCTTGCCCGTATTAAGTCCCACTACCAGAAGCGCGGCCTGCTCCATATTGACCGTGCCCGTACTTAACGCGGCAAGCGTTGTTATTATTGCCACGGTTGACGACTGAAACATGAACGTCATCAGAAAACCGATACCCGCAAGAACAAATCTGTCCCCCTGGGACGCGAATGAATATCCCGCGAGGTCAATAAATCCGGCAGTGCCCCGCATTCCGTCCTGCAGAATATCCACACCAAGAAAAAGCAGGCCGAACCCGGCAAGGGCTATACCAATTGACTGCTTTCTGCCCCGTGAAAACAGTTTCATCAATGCCCCCAGGGTAATCAGGGGCAGAGTAAAGGTGCTTATGTGAAACTTGAACCCCACAAGGGCAACTATCCATGCAGTGGATACTGTTCCTAAGTTGGACCCGAAAATTATTCCTATGGCCTGGGCAAGCGAAAGCAGCCCCGCGTTGACAAAACCTATAGTAGTCAGTATGGTGGCGCTTGATGAATTTATAAGAACCGTAATGCCGGCTCCAGTCAGAGCTCCAATAAGGGGATTACCTGTAAAGCGGCCAAGCGACTTCCTGACACTGTCACCAGCCAGGGCCTGCAACCCCTCTGACATAAGCGCCATACCAAGCAGCACAAGGCCTATACCGCCCAATATTCCGGCAGCAGTTGTTAACACATTGCCCATCTAGACCACTTCCCTGAAATATATCTTCTGTATATGCGTAATTGTTACCACAGTCTTTGTTCCAGCGTGTATATCCATACAGCCGTAGAATCTTGCCCGGAAGTACAAAGCTGCGGCTGAAATAACTTAATGTTCTACACTATTCATGGAACTGTCATAATCATCAAAAGCCATTACCATGTAGAGACAGGTTGTTTCAGTTGCTGTTTCGCAGAATGTTTATGTAATTAACATCGAAAGTAAAATGATATTCCTTAAATGGATTTGTCAAACAAATAACAATTCGATGACAGGCAGGAATAATTACTGAAAAACAGCACAAATATCAGCAGTAAAAACCGATTATTTCAGCCTGTTCATTGAAATTATATTGACATTATTGCCCGCGATGCTAACATTAAGTAATTAAAAATATTTTCAACTTATGAGGTATTTAATGGATAAGGCCATCGTAGATTTCATGAGGGAATACCATTTACTGGTCAGAAATACTATAGTAATAGGCAGTATAATAGTAGGATTTGTCTGCCTTGCCGGTTGTATCAGATTCGGAATAGCAATCTATAGAAGAAAAAAAGGAATTTATCCTCCGGCAACGAGTCAGATGGAACACTGATTATCCAGGGATAATTATTTGTTTGAAGGTCTTATGAAAAAAACACTACCCGTAGTATTTATTATTGCGGGTACACAACTCATGTGCAAAGAAACAGGAATCTATCAGATTCCTGTTTTTAATTATGTGACTGGACGATTTAATCCGTCCGAACACAAACTGTTTGTTAACCTTGAAAAGCAGGGCATACCCTGCACCGGACAGGATCATTACCTGAGAAAAGAAACCGTTGCAGCTTTGTCAGCCCTTTTAAATGATTTTAATAAAGATCACCCGTCAATAAAGATAACAATAATCAGTTCCACGAGGAATTTCACACTACAAAAAAAAATATGGGATGAAAAATGGTCCGGTAAAAGAAAGGTTACCGGCGTATCCGACATCCATGCTGTCAGAGACCCGGTTGAGCGAGCCAGGATGATTCTACGGTACTCATCGATGCCGGGAACTTCACGTCACCACTGGGGAACCGACTTTGATATTAACACACTGAACAACTCATACTTTGCAAAAGGTGACGGTAAAATAATTTATGAATGGTTATGCGCCAACGCCCATACTTACGGTTTTGGACAGCCATATACTTCGGGGCGCACTTCAGGATATCTCGAAGAGAAATGGCACTGGTCATACCTTCCGCTCGCAAGTCAGTTTCTTAAAGACTGGAACAGGCTTTACGAAGATGATCCATCAGTCTTCTCTGGAAAAAACTTTTTCTGCGGATCTGCCGATGCGGGTAAACTTGCGCCCGAATACGTTAATTCAATAAATCCCGTATGCAGATGAAGGCATCAGAACTTTGACCGCATGACATGGATGTCCGCTCTTTTTAGAAAATTAAAATCTTGACTTCGTCTTGTTTATTAAAATAATAAATTATATGGCTTCATTTGAAACAAAAATATCCGACAGGTACAAAACAATCCAGGATCAGGTAATCTCTGCGGCAATACGTTCCGGCCGCGATCCCGGTGAAATCCGCATACTTGCCGCGAGCAAAACTGTACCAGCCCCCGTCCTCCAGAAAGCAATAGATTCGGGCCTAACCCTTTTCGGAGAGAGCAGGATACAGGAGGCCAGGGAGAAAATAAAACTGCTTCATGGCAACTTCACAATGCACATGATCGGCCACCTGCAATCAAATAAATCCTCTGATGCGGTAAAACTCTTTGACCTTATTCATTCAATCGATAAAATAAGCACCGCCCGCGCGATCAACCGTGAAGCTGAAAAAACAGGCAAAATCCAGAAAGTTCTGATCCAGATAAAGACTGTCAGCGAGGATACAAAAAGCGGCATAAGCCCTGAAGGATCGATAAAACTTACAGAAAATATAATATCACTTGCCAACCTCGATTTACAGGGTGTAATGACAATCGGCCCCCTGACTGATGATTCACGGATTACACGCCGGGCATTCAGGGACACGGCGGCAGTGCTTCCAATAATAAACAGAGAATTCGGACTAAACGCAAGAGTTATCTCTATGGGCATGTCCGGAGATTTTGACATTGCAATAGAAGAGGGTTCCACCATTCTGAGGATAGGAACATCAATTTTCGGATCGAGGCAATAACATGGATATACAGCAGGTAAAGGTTGGACTAATTGGCGCGGGCAACATGGGCTCTGCCCTTGCTGCGGGTATTGCGGCCGGTATAGGGAGCGACCGGATTCTATCATTCGACACAGATCGTGCGCGACTTACGGCGCTTCAACGCGAAACAGGTATCCCGTACGCCGAGTTCATAGAGGAAGTACCCGAATATTCAGATGTCATACTTCTCTGCGTCAAGCCCGATGTGATACCGCTTGTTTGTGAAAAACTTACCGAATATAGCGGAATAATACTATCCGCTGCTGCCGGTATAAAAATTGAATCAATCAAACGGGTCGTCGGCCGCGACAAAAAAATAATCCGTTCCATGCCCAATACACCGTGCATGGCCGGAGCGGGTATGATCGCGATATCGCCTGATGACAATTCAGATCCAGATGACGTAATGCTTGTAAAAGAACTTCTCGGCTTTACAGGTCTTGTTCTCCAGATGCCCGAGAAAATGATCAATTCCGTAACCGCGGTATCCGGAAGCGGCCCTGCCTATGTTTTCACCTTTATCCAGGCCATGGCGGATGCGGCCGTAAAATTAGGGATTAACCGCCAGGATGCCCTCATTCTGGCCGGCCAGACAGTTTTCGGTTCTGCAAAAATGTTTCTTGACAAAATTGAAAATCCGATTAAAATGCGTGATAATGTGATATCGCCTGCCGGAACCACAATTGAGGCAATACACATCCTTGAAAAAGAAGGATTTTCGGGCATCATCATAGACGCCATAGAAGCGGCAGCAAAAAAAGCCAGGGAGCTTGACAGCAGTAAATGACAATGCCAACCGTATATCAGTTTAACCTGATTAGAAGATATATTATCTTTACGCTACTTGCTGTTTTCCTGATCCTTTTTTTCGGCAATATACTTTCGTATTTCTTAACAAAAAGGGTATTTGTTGACCCTGACAGCTACACACTAAAAGATGGTTTTCCTCTGTTCAATAACGAGGAAGCCTACATCAACTTTATAAAAAACTACCCCTATGATACGGGCGTAAAGCTCGATATACACAAAGTCGGCCAGTACGATACACTCTGGGGAATTAAAAAACGGTATAATCTCTCGATACAGACCCTTATCGCCGCGAATCCTCACCTTAAAGATCTGACCCTTGTGCCAGGTTCGACTATTGTTATACCGCACAGAAACGGCACACTTCTGACATTCGACAACTATTTCGATGTTGGACGAATGACCAATCTGCTGAAAGCTGAAAAAATTTCCGGAGATTACAGGCCGAAAATTTTCAGACTTATATCACCCGATGACATGCGGATCGTTTTTTTTGAAGACACCTACCCTGTCATAGTAAACAACGAAATCGAGAAAATATATGCGTACAAAATGACTTTTATCGCTCCGCTCAACACCGGATATTATACATCCATGTACGGGGATCGTGTAAATCCTTTCAACGAAGGGGGGTATGAATTTCACAATGGAATCGATATTGCCGCTCCCGCTGGCACACCAATACGCGCCGCCAGAAAGGGAATTGTGTTTTTTGCCGGATGGCGCGATGGTCTTGGATATACAGTCGCAATACAACACAATGACGGTTTTATGACTCTCTATTCACACTGCTCCAGAATTCACGTTAAATCGGGACAATGGGTCAAACAGAATGAAAAGATTGCGCTTGTAGGATCAACAGGCCGTTCCACCGGTTCTCATCTTCATTATACAATAATGCGTCACGGCATTACACTTAACCCGCTTAAATTTCTCTGGTAATCAATGCAGTTACTCCTGCCTGCCCTATCGGCGGTGATGCTGTTTCTGTCATTTCCCCACTGCATTTCAGGATATCTTGCGTTTATCGCACTCGTACCTTTTTTCCATATATTGTTCCGCGCAAAAAAATCCCTGACAGCCTTTGTCTGCGGATTTACCTTCGGCCTCGTTCATTCATCCATTCTCGTATATCCGCTATTATACGCTTTAACGGTACATTACAACTACGGAATTTTATATTCCTCTCTGTTGCTGCTCATTACAGCTGTTTTGCCCTATACTTTACTTTACGGATTATTCTCCGCGTCATTACAATATTTAAATAGTTCATCAAAATATCTGATTCCTCTGATCGCGCCATCTCTGTGGATCGTGGCTGATTATCTGAGAGAGATTATTCCCATATATCTGCCATGGGCGTTTGCAGGTTATACACAGGTTTTTACGCCGGTGATTCAGATGAGCGACCTGACAGGTATTTACGGAGTAAGCTTTTTTGTAATCTTCGTAAATAGCCTTATAACTATGCAGCTCATTAATCGCCGGATAAATCTTTATACACCATTAACAGCAGTATTAGTATTTTCTGTCATGGCCTATTCACACTTTCGAAAAAATAGTATCGAAGCGCAAATGAATCAGGTACCTCAGTCGCAAAAAATCAGGATCACAGCAGTCCAGGGATCTTTTTTGCCGCGTGAACGCTGGGACACAAACCTTAGCCCTTTCCGTTACTCGACCTACATATCATTATCAGAAAAAAATCTTCCGGACACCGATATACTCGTGTGGCCTGAAACTGTTCTCAATTCTTCTGACAAGATTAACATAGAGATTATCAAAACTGTATCATCAATGCTTTCACCTGAACAATACTTCATTACAGGCGCAACCCGCTCGGGGAAAAACCGGGAATATTTCAATTCTGTATTTCTTGCATCATCCGCGGGAATAGCCGGCATATACGACAAAACAATACTCTTCCCCTACACTGAAAAATCATTCAGCGGAATATCTGCGGGGAAATTTTTTAATGCTCCCGAAACATTTGTACGCGGGAGCCAGCCGGCGGTTTTCATTTCCTCTTATGGGATAATAGGGAATACAATATGTTTTGAATCTATCTATCCATATTTTGTAAGAAAAACTAAAATCGCGGGAGCTGATTTCATAGTAAATACGGCGAATGACTCCTGGTTTGGCGACTCATCAGAACCATATATACACCTGTATGCGAACATTGTCCGCGCAATTGAATTAAGAACTCCGGTTATACGATGCACAAATAACGGCATTTCGGCAATTATCGACCAGGCAGGCAGAATAACCGGATCAACCTCTCTCGGCACGAGAGAAGTGCTTAAAGGTTCTATTACACTATCGAAAATCTCATCAATTTATTTAAAATTTGGCGATCTGATCCTTTTAATTGCCGCGGCATTAATTCTAACAGGCATAATCACGCGGAGCGGCTATTCTAATTAAGATATCTGTCCATCAGTTCCTGTCTACCCTTCTCCAGCATTTCAATCTGCCTTACAGATTCAGCCTGGTCTCCATAAATCCTGTTCCGCAGCAGGTCTATCCGCTTCTGCTTCTCGCTGTCGCTCAATGACCTATCCGAAGCTATCATTTCATAATTAGTTTTATATTCACTGTTACGCCTGTTTTCCAGAGCAAGTGTTCTGTCCACAGCTTCAAGTCTTTCTACAACATCATCAGGGAAAATATCTTTCCTGAATTCCCTTATTTTTTCAGTCCTTGAATTCTCATCCATCTCCCTGAGGTCTCTGTCATAAATACTCAGCTTATCCTGGTATCTTATGTATGGTTTGCGGGAATTCTCCACTTCGTCCGCCTGATCTCCCCACATATCCCTGTTCAGTCTAACTATTTTTTCCTCTTTCTCTTTTCCGTACAGATTGGTTTCATACAGTATAGCTCCCCTTCGTACGGGATATTCCCGGGCTTTAATCTCGGCGCCAAAAAGCATTTCTGCATCTTCGATTCCGAAATACCTTACCTGCATTTTTTTCATTTTTGATAATAACCTGAGATAATCGTCGGCTGTTTCAAGTTTCCCCGTACTGTTTATAAGCGAGGCTGCTTCGTTCTCGTATTCTAAAAATTTTTTGTAGTATCCAAGAAGCTCCTCCGCATCCTGCGGATCCATTACCTCTATCAGGTATTCCCTGACAGCCGCTATATGATCATCAACCCTCATGTCTCTGAACATTCCCTGCAGATACTTGAAAAAACGGATCGTCTGCCTGTTTACAGTTTTCCCGCTGTTCAGATAATCGCTGACCTTCATTCTGGCAAAATCAATTTTTTTCAGGTAATCCTTTATATCATCATAACTTATCCTGTCTGCGGCAGGTGAAATATAAGCATCAACATTGCTGTCTGTACTTCGCAATAGCACATTCATTGCAACAAGAACAAGTACTGCTGCCGAACCCATAATCAGAAACTTTTTTTTAAAGGGCACCTGTTCACCTCCTTAAAACAGTACAGGCTGCATCATCAAACGCAGCCTGTAGATCCTGGCGATAATATAATTTATTAATATCCTCTGTTTTTCAGATCACTCACAACATCAATGTAAAACTGCGGAGCATCAAACCCCGGTGTTATTCCAAAAAACTGGTTAACAATATTCAGGTGGTCAACACCACCGCTCCACCAGGCCCCCTCAATACATCCTCTGTAATTGCCCCATTTTGCCGATGAAACAGCAACAAGACCATCATTCTCACCCTCATAAGCAAGGCAAATTAGCCATGGGACCTCCAGCATTATACTGTTCGAAGCATACCTGATTTTAGAAGTATAACTCTGGTAGTAGAGCCCGGGCACATCGGGGCAGCCTGGATTAAAAACATTCTGCATGTATGCCCTTGTCATTTCAAGACCATTCTCAAGAGAATTTGGATCCTTGTCTCCAAAAACAAAAGTGTAAACTACATCAAGAGTATCCCCGACAAGATCCCATCCCTGATTCGGTATGACCTTAAAAATAAAATCCGCTACAGAACTTCCCCTGTGTGGGCCCGAAAGACCTGTCCAGGAGGCAACTTTGGGGGAGAGTCCCAGTAAAGTGATCGCGTATCTGCTGTAAATTGTTCCGTGAGAGTGGCCAATAATGTTTGCTTTTGATTTCCCCGAAATGGCCAGTATTTCAAGAAACTGCCTTTTGAAAGATGCTGCTTTATTGGCAGTTGTATCCATGCCATTTACCGAAGTTATATATACATCTGCGCCTTCATCTTCAAGCGCATCCTCAATTCCCCACCAATAATCCACTATACTTACAATTTTGGCCTGGGCGCCCATACCATGAGCCAGAACAATAGGATAATTTGTATCGCATTTTGGCGTACTACCTGCCGCGAAAAGCGCCGCTGGAGCAAAGATTAATACCAAAAAAAGAATAAATCCTCCGGCTTTCATAACTGCCTCCATTATTAAATATTGTTATATTAAGAAAACAGAGTTTACATAATTAAATCAAGTAAAAAACTTCCATAATGATTGTGACAGATCAGAAAATTTTCAACAATCTGCTATTTTTGTCAGAATAATCCCCATATACCTAAAGCTGTTCTCTTAATTTTACAATTCTGAATCCATAATATGGACTCCGGGCGGTCGGACATCTTCTGAACCTGAAGTCCCTTGTTCTCTGTATATCGTTGCTCAGAAGAGATCCTCCTCTCAGCACTTTGTAGATATTTCCAAAATCTCTGTTTTTCTGTTTATCTGAATATCCGTCATACCAGTCCAGTGTCCATTCCCAGACCAGGCCTGTCTGGTACTCTCCCGCGGCAGATATTTTTTCAAGAAATGCAAAAGAATCATCAACGACAGAGGTTGTTCCAGTCTTTACTTTAATAAATGAATCAATCCCTAAGGTATATGCGAAGGCCTCCCATTCAGTTTCGTAAGGAAGCCTGTAATTGACCGATTCTTTCGAGGATTTCCAGCGGGTAAATTCTACCGCGTCGTTCCAACTGACCTGCATCACGGGAAAGTTCCCCTTTTTGTAAAAATCATCGCTGGAATTTCCGAAGGGTCTTTTCCATGAAACATTGTTTTTTTTAAGCCAGGCTTTTTCCCAGACCCAGCCCCATCCCTCTTTTTCCGATTCTGTCATGTATCCAGAATCATCGATAAACTGCTCAAATTCATTAAAGCTTATCAGCTTTTTCCCGATTTTAAATTTTTCAACAAAAACCCGTCTGAGAGGAGATGACGCAGCGAGGTGAAGCGGTTTTATTACCGGGTCATCAAATGAACGGAATGTGTTATTAATTTCTTCTTCAGCAACGCCTATATTATAATATCCGCTCTTTATTTCAAGAAATGATTCCATCAATCAATCAGTCAAGAGCATCCAGTAAAGTAAAAAGGTCCTTACCGTCATCAGGACAGACTGAAATCAGGAAACTGACAAGAAGTTTAAAATCACTGCTGCTGCAAAGCTCAGAAATTTCATTTTTCAATATATTAGCAAGCGTAGTGGAATACTTCCGGTCCTTTCCAGGCAGGACAAGAAGGAACCTGTGCCTGTCTGTCCTTACAGAAAAATCTGCTGAATAAAGTTTTGACTTGATCACATCTGCTATTTGTTCAAACAACCTGTTCATCTCAATTCTTCCGAACCTGTCATGAAAACGTTTAAAATTTTTAATTGATACCATAATCAGGCTTAATGGTATATTCATTTCAGCTGACCGGACAAGCTCGTTTTCAATTCTTCCATAAAGAATACCGGTAAGGTCATTATAAATATTAATAGTCGAATCAAGGTCAAGTATGCTTGATATGCTGGGGAAAAGAAATTTTACTATTTTCTGAAGACGCATATCAATATCAATCATTTCAACAGCAGGATTAATACCGGTTATTGTTAGAAATCCCGAAAGGCGTCCTGAAATTATCAGCGGGTAGGAGATAAACACCTCCATCTTTTTTATACGGTCCCTTCCAAAAGTCTCTGTCAGCACTGAAGATTCTTCAAAATTTTCGACTATCATTGAAACTTTCTTATTCAGATAAAAATTGATAAGCCTGTTATCTTTTTTTATCCTGAAACCTGAGTCTTTATAACCAAGTATGTCCTCTTTTTCATAATAGGCCGGGAAAAAACTGCCGTCTGCCGGATCGTTCATAAATACGGTGAAGGCCTCAATCCCCAGTGAATAAAAGTTCTTCTGCAATATTTCGTTCAGATCGCCTGCCGAAGGGGATTCAAGAATCATGTTTTGCAGGTTATCAACATACCACATTATCTCTTTTTCAATCCTTAACCCGAGTAATTCAGACTGAAGCTCATCAAGCTGAAGAATAATGCTCAGGGCATTGCTTGCCATCTCCGTAATAGCGTGAAGAAAAAACATATCGGCTGGTGTAAACTCACCCGAGTCGATCTTTTCTCCTACCAGAATGGCGCCTGCAAATGTATCCCTGTAAACAAGAGGTGTAAGAATTCTGGCGTCAACTGAAACAAACCTGTAATAATCATCCCGCAGGTTAACGTCGGTTTTAAAATCTTCAACATCAAGAATTCCCCTGTAGCTGTCAAGAAGAGCTAATATTCCTGATCCCGGATCCCAGGTGCGCTCTTCAGCATCAATTTCGATCCCGTTAGAATCAAGTATAACCCATTTTGTCTCATCATCGGCTGCACCCATAATTGATGCGGATGACACACCTATCTGTCCCATGATTGCGAAGAGAACTGTATTGTAAACATCTTCGGCTGTTTCAGCCTGGCTGAATTCTTTTTGAAGCTCAAAGAGAACCGAATAATCGCCGAACTCCGGCATTTCAAAAGAACTATCTTCTATTTCATCAACATCATCTGCATCAACATTATCCCGGCCAGCATCAATGCTCTGAACCTTCCCTTCATCAGGTCTATTATTCCCCGGAACTGCACCTGTTAATTCAACGGACTCTTCTTCCTCATGCAGAAACTCATCAATAATAGTTGTTTTATCATTTATGTCCTTATCAGAATCCGTTTGCGCGGGTTCATCAAAAAGTATTATTTCGGCATCATTTTCTTTATTATCCGGAACGGGCAATTCGCTCACGGTCATGTCCGGATCATCAATCATTTTTATATTATCCGCGCTGATTGTTTCAGTAACTTCATCTGAATAATTTTTCGGTTCAGTACCAGCGGTGTCATCAATCTCATTAACATTAATTGTCTTTGTGGTCTTTGCAGTGAATGGTGATTCAGCCGGTCCCTTTATCCGGTCAATCAGGGTTTTTTTCCCGCTTTCATTCAGCCTTTGTTTATAAGTTAATGCCCGTTCAAGAAGTCCCATGCTATAAGCCCATATCTTTTAAAACTTTAACATACAGATCAAAGTATTCAGATTCGGCAAATTTTCTGACAGCCTCTTCCGGAAGTTTTTCAAATAATCCGTCAAGATAAGCAAGAAGCCTTGTCAGATCCTCTTTTTTCCCAGGTATTGTTTCCATAAACTCATTTACATTATTGATATCATCCAGTATAATAACCCTATCGGTTATATCTTCAAAAATTACAGGCTCAGCTTCATCAATAACCGGCGAAACTTTCCTTTCCCCGGGATATTTTTTTTCAACAACACGCTCCGGAACCTCGCCAAGCATTGACTCTATGTCCCGGATACTCTCCTCGAATATAATCGCGCTATCAGATGATATATCAGCTTCAATTGAATGTCTTTCATCATCCTTAAGGCTTGCGGGATCATCGAGAAGATAGATTGCTTCCGTGGTATCAGAAACATTTCTGGTGTAGAAATCGAAACCAGGATTAATAAACTCGATCTTTGAATCGATGTCTATATCCTTAAAATATTTTCCAAAAAGAATATCGTCAAAAAATTCCTTTTCCTCATGCTCCAAACCCATTATTTTAGAGATTTCACTCTGGGTATGCCCGGATTCTGTTGAATAATAGTCATCAATCTTCTGGATATACTGAACAAAATCTTCTTTGATGATGGAGTTATCTATAAAATCGAAATCGGAATCTGTTAAAAACTTTTCTTCGAGTTTTTCATCGTCATAATCGCCGGTCTTCTGTATCTCAAGTGTATACCTGTTATCAAACAGGTCCGCATTCGGCTCTACTATGGCAGACTTACCCCTGGTTATATCTATCATGTCGGACAATCGGGTAGTCAGCAGGTCCTCTTCGGCAGTTATGCTTAAATCACGATCTTTAGATATATACCCGTCATCAATAAAATTAACATTACTTTTTTTTGTAATATTATCATACTTGTCAGGGAGGATTTCATCTTCAAAAATTTCATCTATCTCTGTGATATCAGCAATCTGATGATATGCATCATTAACATTGCCAACAGTCCCGGCATCGGGCAGACCGGATTCAATCTTTTCACTTTCAGTGGTCCGGGTACTATCAGCAGGTTTAGATTCTATTGCTGCTTCCGATAAATCAACAATGCTTATATCCTGAACCGGTTCCGGGACTTCTTCCAATAATTCAACTTCAGGCAAATCTTCAGTTTTTTGCTCATGCTCTTTTTCCAGTTTATCCGGAATTGCACTGTCCGTTAAGCCCTCGCCTGAAATATTTATTTCAGAAATCTCAGAATCCTGAACCGTATCAAAAACAGGAATATTCTCATCAATATCTTCAACGACTTCATCTTCCCCCGTTTCAGGAACTATTTTTTTTGCACGTTCAGGAAACTTTTGAGGCCGGGGTTCTTCGGCGATAGCATCCTCTTTCAGAGGAATCAGTTCAAAATCCTCAAGCCCTTCGATAAGATCCTCTTCTTTAAGAAAAATCACCTCTTCCCTGGCTATCTTTTCAGCCTCTTTGAGATCAATTTTCCCTATCTGAGCCAAATCAAAGTCAGAGGGTACCGAGTTTTTAATTTTTTCCCTGAACTGGTTGCTTATTTTATCTGAATTTATCATATCTGCTTTTGTTTAAAGTAATGCTGAACAGCACCGGTTTATATTATCTAAATATCTTAATAGCCTTAAATATACTATATCAATTAATTATCGGCATTTATTTTTTTTCCGGGGGAAAAACCGGATAAAAAAAAAAGGAATGCTGCTAAGGCATTCCCTTTTTTATAATTTTTTATAATCAACTTATCGTCTTGCGACTTTAAGTTTGCGTTTAAGCACGTCTTTTTCAAATCTTATTACAAATTTTTCTTCAGAAAACTGAGGTATTGAATTCATCCTGTCATCAAGCTCTTTCATCTTGCTCTCAAGTTCAGATAGGCTGAGATCATTTTTGTGATAAGCTTTTTCAGCAAGAACAATCAATTTATTATCCTTGATCTCTACAACTCCCCCCTCAATCACAAGGTAATCAACACTTTTGGGATTATTAAGCCTTACTTCGCCCGTACCAAGTTTTGAAATAAGCGGTGAGTGACCGTAAAGAAAACCCATCTCTCCGTCATGAGCCTGAACAACAGCAAATCCAACTTCTCCCTCATATACTAAGCGTTCAGGGGTTAATATTGTGCAACTTATTACGCGTTCCATTATTATTTACCTGCAAGCTTTTTAGCTTTTTCTATGGCTTCTTCAATTGATCCAACCATGTAGAAAGCCTGCTCGGGAAGGTCATCATACTGACCAGCTATAAGAGCTTTGAAGCTTTTTACTGTTTCTTCAAGCTTAACATATTTACCTGCCATACCGGTAAACTGTTCAGCAACGAAGAATGGCTGAGAAAGAAACCTTTCAATCTTCCTGGCACGCTGTACAAGAATTTTGTCATCCTCTGAAAGTTCATCCATACCGAGAATGGCAATAATATCCTGAAGGTCTTTGTATTTCTGAAGAATACGTTTTACGTCCATAGCTGTATTGTAATGCTCTTCGCCTACCAGGTCAGCCGCAAGAAGCCTCGATGATGATTCAAGCGGATCAACAGCTGGATATATACCTTTCTCGGCAATCTGCCTCGAAAGAACTGTCTGCGCGTCAAGGTGGATAAACGCTGTCGCGGGAGCAGGGTCTGTCAAGTCATCAGCAGGAACATAGATCGCCTGAACTGATGTAATTGACCCGTTCTTTGTAGAAGTAATCCTCTCCTGGAGTTTACCCATCTCAGTAGCAAGTGTCGGCTGGTAACCAACAGCTGACGGCATACGGCCGAGCAGAGCTGATACCTCGGAACCTGCCTGAGAGAACCTGAATATATTGTCAATGAAAAGCAGAACGTCGCTCCCTGACATATCCCTGAAATATTCACACATAGTCAGAGCGGAAAGACCAACCCTTAGCCTTGCTCCGGGGGGCTCGTTCATCTGGCCGTAGCAGAGACATGCTTTGCTGATAACGCCGGACTCTGTCATCTCCTGCCAGAGGTCGTTTCCTTCCCTTGTTCTTTCACCAACACCCGCGAATACTGAATAACCTCCGTGCTGCTGTGCAACGTTGTTGATCAGTTCCATGATGATAACGGTTTTACCAACACCCGCACCGCCGAACAGACCGGTTTTTCCGCCTTTGATGTAAGGCGCCAGGAGGTCGATAACCTTGATTCCTGTTTCAAACTGCTCTGTTTTAGGTTCCAGTTGTTCAAAAGGAGGCGGTTCCTGGTGGATAGGCCTGAATTCTTTTGCGTCAACCGGGCCTCTTTTATCAACCGGCTCACCAAGGAGGTTGAAAATCCTTCCAAGTGTTTCCGGCCCAACCGGTACTGCTATAGCAGAACCGGTATCGACACATCTGTCACCTCTTTTTATGCCATCAGTTGTAGCAAGTGCAACTGCTCGAACCCTGTTTCCGCCGAGGTGCTGCTGCACTTCGCTAACAAGCCTTACCTTCTCACCCATAACCTCTGTTTCGATAACAAGCGCGTTATAGATTTCCGGTAACTGACCCTCGGGGAATTCAGCATCCAGAGTAGAACCAATTACCTGGACAACTTTCCCAATGTTTTCACTCATAAATCAACTCCTTAAATTAAGTTAATTCTATTAATCTTTTTTATTCAAGAGCTGCAGCTCCACCTACAATCTCTGAAATTTCTGTTGTAATCTTGTCTTGTCTTACCCTGTTATAAGTAATGGTAAGTTCTTTTATCATCTCTGTTGCCGCGTCAGTAGCGTTTTTCATTGCAACACGACGCGCGAATTGTTCTGAATATGATGCTTCAAGGAAACAGGTGAAAATCTTTACTTTAAGGTAAAGTGGCAGAATATATGAAAATATATCTTCTGGATTCGGCTCGAAAATATAATCCATACTGGCCGGAGGCAGCGCATCATGATCCACTTCAAGTGCAGGTACGATAGGAAGAAGTTTAAATACTTCCGGTTTCTGATTTGAAGTTGAAAAAACCTTGGTATATGAAACATATACTTCATGCACTTCACCGCTTGTAAAAAGCTTTGTGAGTTCATCACTCAGATTTGTCGCATCATCAAAGCTGAACTTGTCTTCAAGATTGAGACCGAATTTATGCATCGGCATCTTTATGAAGTTATAATATGAACTGGCTTTTTTACCGATAACGTACATCATCGCCTCTTTACCTTCTGACTCAAGTCGCTCTTTAAACTCAAGGGTCTCTTCAAGAACCTTTGAGTTATAGCTTCCGCAAAGTCCCCTGTTACCCGAAATCTGCAGTACCAGCGTTCTTGAGGGCTGAGCAACTTCTCTAAAAAGAGGGTGTTGAATTGATGAAAATCCGGCAGCCATAAGATTACTTATAATCTCATTAACCTTTATTTCATAAGGCTTTGACTGGAATAGCCGCTCCTGCACTTTTTTCATCTTTGCAGCAGCAACCATTTCCATTGTACTGGTAATCTTTTTGGTATTACCGACGGATTTTATTCTGTTTTTAATGTCTCTTTGATTAGCCACAATTCAATCCTCAATTATTATTTTATTGAGTCGAGATACTGAATCGAGTATTCTTCAATGATTTTTTCCATTTCATCAACACTCTTAAGCTCACCTGTTTCACGGATCTCTTTCATTATATTACTGTGATTATCATTTAAATGCCTGATTAACTTCTCTTCAAATTCCCTGATGTTTGCCACAGGAATCTTATCAAGACCGCCCTGTGTTCCGGCAAAAATTATCGACACCTGATCAGCTATATCCATTGGTACATACTGTCCCTGTTTGAGGACCTCAACAAGCCTCATACCACGGTCAAGCTGTTTCTGTGTAGCGGGATCCAGTTCTGTTCCCATCTGGGCAAACGCTTCAAGTTCACGGAACTGTGCAAGGTCAAGCCTGAGAGAGCCTGCGTATTTTTTCATCGCCTTGACCTGTGCAGCGCCACCAACACGGGATACCGATATACCAACGTCAACCGCAGGACGAACACCCGATGCAAAGAGGTTCGGCAGAAGATAAATCTGGCCGTCAGTAATCGAAATTACGTTTGTAGGAATATATGCGGAAACCTCACCTGCCTGCGTCTCAATGATCGGAAGGGCTGTAAGACTGCCCGCGCCCATATCATCAGAGAGTTTGGCAGCTCTTTCAAGAAGCCTTGAGTGACAATAGAAAATGTCACCAGGATAAGCTTCACGTCCCGGAGGCCTTCTGAGAAGCAGTGAAAGTTCACGATAGGCGTTAGCCTGTTTTGAAAGGTCATCATAGATACAAAGTGTGTGACCGTTTTTCTCATACATAAAGTATTCAGCCATTGCACAACCAGCATACGGCGCAATGTACTGGAGAGGAGCCGGATTGGAAGCTGTTGCAACAACAACTATTGTATACTCCATTGCTCCGGTTTCAATAAGTTTTTCAACAACTGCTGCTACTGTTGAACCCTTCTGTCCAATCGCGACGTAAACACATATTACATCTTTGCCTTTCTGGTTGATGATTGTGTCTATTGCAATTGTGGTTTTACCTGTCTTTCTGTCACCGATGATAAGCTCGCGCTGGCCCCTTCCTATCGGTGTCATTGAGTCTATCGCCTTGATACCTGTCTGGAGAGGTTCGTGAACAGGCTTTCTGTCCGCAATGCCAGGCGCTACAAATTCGAGCGGTCTTATAGCGGACGCATTGATCGGACCCTTCCCGTCGAGAGGTTCACCCAATGGTGTTATAACCCTGCCAAGAAGTTCAGGTCCGGCAGGTACAGCGAGAACCCTGTCAAGCCTTTTTACAGAATCACCTTCCTGTATTTCAAGATAATCCCCCAGAATGGCACAACCGATAGAGTCCTCTTCAAGATTGAGAACCATACCCTGGACGCCGTTTTCAAACTCAAGCATCTCACCGGACATGGCGTTTGAAAGACCATGAATCTTCGCTATACCGTCACCGACCTGGATAACTGTTCCGACTTCGCTGACATCAAGCGTAGATTTGTAGCCTTCAATCTCCTTCTTTATTATGGACTTGATTTCTTCGGTTTTAATCTTCATAAGCCAATTCACTCCTGACTTTACTATTTAATAAATTACTTCTTATATTTTTTAAACCCTTTGCCAATGATCCATCGATAACGATATCGCCAATCTTTATAATAATCCCGCCAAGTATTGAAGCATCCACCTGTTCGGTAATAATAATTTCCTTCCCAAATTTCTTACCAACTTCAGATTTAATTTTATCAAGCAGTGAACTATCGAGACTCGATTGACTTATGACTGTAATTCTCTGTCTATTATGAGCATTGTCATTATATTCTACAAATGCCTCGTAGATATCGGCAATTGATGTCTGACGACCGTTATCAATTAATAATTTTAATAAATTCACTATATATTCAGATATTTTCCCCCCAAAAACCTTATCAAGAAATTTCTTCTTGTCTTCAATGGTTATACCGGGCGCATTCAGATATCTTCTAAAATCATCCTCTTCAGTTGCTATTTCGGAAACAGCCTTAAACTCTTTCTCAACCTGCTCAAGGACATTTTTTTCTTTTGCTATTTCAAACAATGAATTTGCATATACACGAGCAACATCATTCACAGCCACGTTGATACCCTTTTATATTATTTTATTTAGGACAGTTCAGATTACTGAACTGTCCTAACTTTATTAAGAGCCTCTTCTACAAGAGCTTTTTGATCTTCAGGTTTAAGATTTTTATTGATAATCTTAGCAGCTATATCTGTAGAAAGTATCACAATCTCTGCCTTGATTTCAGCAAGCGCTTTATCCTTGGCCAGATCAATCTCCTTTCTTGCCCTGTCCGACAGATCCTTAGCTTCAGTTGAAGCCTTAGAAACGATGTCATTCTTTATTTTTTCCGCTTCAGCCCTGCCGTCTGCAATTATATTTGCAGCTTCAGACTTTGCATTATTCATCATTTCCCTGTGCTGAGCCAGAAGCTTTTCAGCCTCCTGTCTTGATCTGTCAGCATTCTCAATGTCACCGCGAACCCTTTCTGCTCTAGCGTCGAGTGCCTCCACTACTGGTTTCCATGCTGCTTTCCAGAGGATCAATACTAACACTGCAAATGTTATTACCGTCCAGAGAAACAGACCTGGTTCAACCTTCAGTAAACCTTCCTGTATAGCTTCCATAACAAAGTTCCGTTAATTTAAATTTTTAAGCTCTGATTACTTGGTTTCTGTTGCTGGAGCTGCAGTTTCAGTTACAACAGCAGCCTTGGGAGCCTGTGTTGCAAGCATGAATGTTACAACAAGCGCGAAGAATGTGAAACCTTCAATAAGAGCAGCAGCAATAATCATCGCTGTTCTGAGGTCACCAGATACTTCAGGCTGACGCGCCATTCCTTCAAATGCACCAGATGCCAGTCTACCAATACCAAGAGCTGCACCAACAACTACGAGCCCTGCTCCGAGTCCAGCCGCGAGGTACGACATACCTAAATATTCCATAAATTCCTCCTGAAATTTAGTAAGTTTTGGATTTGTTAATTTAAATTTAATAAACTTAAATCACCTTTATATCTCACCCGTATTAATACAGGTTTAATGAGCACTCATTGACGATCCGATAAACATTGCCGACAGTGATGTAAAGATAAAAGCCTGAATTAATGCAACCAGCAGTTCAAGCAGATAAATTATAAGCGACAGTGATACCGAACCTATACCAACAGCATAACTCTGGAACATCATAACCAGATAAATGAAGATAATGATTACGACGTGACCGGCTGTCATGTTGGCAAAGAGACGAATAGTGAGAGCAAATGGCTTAATAAGCAGTCCCATTAACTCAATAGGCCATAAGAGAAAATACATCGCGAAAGGAACACCCCGAGGCACTATTCCCGAGAAAATCCACAGAGGGCCCTGCATAACAGATCCAAGGGCAATCTGGACAAAAATCGTACAAAAAGCAAGCCCGGCAGTTACGCCAAGGTTACCCGTAGATGTTGCGAGTCCGGGAATTTGCCCCAGATAGTTCGCAAACAGAATAAAGAAAAATACGCTGCAGAAATAGGGCATAGCCTTTTTTGCAGTGCCATGATGAAAATTAGGCTCTACGATTTCGTCATGGACGAACCCAATCGCAAATTCCCACATATTCACCCATCTTGATTTAGAACCCATGGGAGATTTCTTGATCTTCCTGGCAAGCGGTATAAAAACAACAGCGCAAAGGATCAGCGCGACCCATAGCATAATCACCAACTTGGTAATCCTCATATCAAATATTCCCATAAGCTTGAGCGGCGCTGACTCAATAACCCTGACCGCATGGCCATGCAGGCACACCGTTGACTCTCCGAGTTCCTTCTGAAATCCAAGCAATGTATTGAGCTTAAATACAAGATTTCCAATAAGATCCCAGACACCATGAGGTTCAAACTTGTAAAGAAATGGTTGGTCTGTTACGTGCCCTATAACGACATCATACATTGACTCTTCACCGCAGGCTACCGCATCAGATGATGAAATAAATGAATTGATTAACTGAACAAAACGAATCATAAGAATACAACCTCATATATATTTATTTAGGTCGCCAAAATACTAATGCTGACGCAATAATATCCAATTTTAGTTATACTATACATTTTTAGTTATACTATACATAAAACCTAACAGATTAACCGGTAAATACAATTATTTTTTATTTATATATTTTAACACACACTGGATAATATATATTCTAAATCCATTATCCACTAAATTTCCGATTAAACAATCGTAATTATTTTGTAAATCTTTTTTTTAAAACAATCCTCTTTTTTTTGGATTAATTCCATTTTTTTCTTTTTTCTTTCGATTTTAACTCTGCATTAGTGTTTATTGCAGTCAGCTGTTTCATTAAATGGTAGAATCCAATTATCATGGCAACTGCCACACATATTGCCAGAAATAGAGGTGAGGTTTTAAATCTGGCATCCAGCCAGTTGCCTCCAAGCACCCCCAGAAGAACGGTTATTGCCAGTTGAATGCCAATTGTTACATGAGCTAAAATAGTCTGAGTTGTACTTTGTTTCTTTTTCATATTCAAAGCTCCAGCGATGTTAATTAATTTGACGTACTGCTCTTTATTGTACAGGAGTCAATTAAAGTTTTTATAATTCCGTTTATTGAATTACTCCCCCTTCCGATATATAAAACACAGGTGTTTCAATAAAGCAAGATATTTACACACCCTGTCAGTTCAGCTATGCCGGTAAAATCAGTAAAGAACCCGGAAAATATTCCGGGCTAATGCGAATAAATAATGATGACGATAATAAGCAGGTATCATCAAGAGCCCCGGAGATAAAAATATGAATATTTCAATAAAAATTATCAATAACGGATCAGAATACATTGCAAATTGCCCGGAACTTGACATAAACTGTTACGGAGCAGACCGTAACGAGGCCATAAGAAGGATCAAAGAAGTGATTCATTTTTATATATCATCAGCAAAAGAGATGGGGCTTGACGTTCTTCCGCTCAGAGAGCTCTCAATAGAAGGAAAAAGAAACTCTCTTCCGGTATTTTCTCAGCCAGATGGCAAGAACACTATTAATTAATCTTTACCTGTTAACCGAAACTTGTATTCGCCAAGAAGCGATTTTTCCCAGTCATCTTTTATTTTTTTAAATTTTGATCTGTATAGCCTGACATAGACCGCGTCCCTTGTTAAGCTTAAATTTTTAATACCGGATTTACCACTCATCTCTTTCTGCCGGACCGCCTTATAAACGGCATCAATTTCTTCTTTACTTACGGCGACATTATTGATTATGTAATTCCCCCTGTACAGCCCGGAAAGCGTGGCCCGCTCAAGGTATTCCCAGCATTTTTTGAATTCAGCATCGTTATGATAACCAAGCCTTTCAGCTTCAGAAGCAATCAACGCTTCACGGTACATCCTTTCCGCGGTAGTCCTTATCTCTTCCGGAGGGAAACTCTTTCGTGTTTCAACATTTTTCAGAATATAGAAAAGATTAAGAATTTTTTTCACATCACCGGTTGTACAGATTATATCACCGGCTGAAAAAAGAAACTCACTGTCACCGGCAAAACGGGCAGAAGATATACGGGAAACTGCAGTGGAATTGGCCTTGAGACTGTTTTCGGATAATTCGACCGCCTGACTCTTAACATACGCGTATATTCTGCCCCGGGTGATCTTATCCGCAATATACTCTTCAATATTGGATTCTGTAAGTTCAACCATTCTTTTAAGCCTGATAATACAGAGGGAGTTCCCCGCTGCTACAGGTTTAAGAGTATAAGCCCCTTCTGACAGAGGAATAATTGCTGCCTGAATTTCATCCTCAAGCATTTTTAACGGCACAAGCCCCAGGTCCCCTCCCCGCGACTTTGCTGAATCCATTGAATACTTTGCCGCAAGATTGCCGAAATCTTCGCCTCTGGAGAGGGCTGGCAAAATAATATCATTTATAATAGATAACTTTGACCTGTAATCTTCTCCACCGGCAGCACCCTTGTAGAAAATCCTGATTATGCTGATATCCGCGCACTTTTCGCGGAATTTAATTTTTCTAAAATGCCTGCTGTTATAATAAGACGCAAGAAAATTCCTGTAAACCGTATCTCTTATCATCTGGTAATCGCGATTATGGTTAAATCCCTCGGAAAAAGCCCTGTCGATGATTATTTTCTCAATAGCGAGCTGCCTGAGCATACTTTTTTTTGCTTCAGCATCGGTTCTGAGCAGTTCGGGTGAGATTCTCCTCGCGTTGGCCCATTCTCTAAGTTCATTCCGCTCAAGAGGCTTATCATTGACAAAGGCAAGAACATCCTTGCCGGATGTACAGGACAGGAGCGGCAAAACAGTCAGAGCGACCAGAAAAAAGAGAAATTTTCTCATGGATTAACCTTTCATATCAGATGAAATCTGCGCATAAGCCGAATGGTTGTGAATTGACTCCATGTTTTCAGATTCAACAGAATACCAGAGTATGCCTTTTTTGCTGTTCAGTTTTTCAGCAGCGTTGCGCACCATATCCTCGACAAATACGGGGTTTTCATAGGATTTTTCGGTTATGTATTTTTCATCCTCCCGTTTGAGTATGGAGTAGATATCTGAACTGGCCGATGTTTCAGCAATTTCGATAAGCTCCTCGATCCAGATGCGTTCGCAAGCCTTTATCTGCACGGTTATCAGAGAACGCTGGTTATGAGCGCCGAATCTGCTTATCTCTTTTGAGCATGGGCAGAGCGAAAGTACAGGCACCCGCACTTCGAGCATGTAGTGGTCATTATCTGAACTCGCGGCAAGCCTGCAGGTGTATTCCATTTTGGCGCGTTCCCCGGACACGGGCGCGGACTTGGTTACAAAATAAGGAAATTCCATGTCAAAATAGGCAGTGTGGGCTTCGAGCTGCTGTTTCATTTCGTTAAGGATCTCACGGACATTTTTTGTGCTTATTCCGGACCTGTACCTGTTCAGGATTTCAATAAATCTGCTCATGTGGGTGCCCCTGAATTGATGCGGCAGATTTACATACATGTTCACCCTGGCAACTGTATGCTGGCTCCCGTCTGTACGGTCAAGGACTACTACCGGATAACGTATATCCTTTACACCCACCTTGTTTATGGGAATTTTTCTGTGATCGGGTTCAGACTGTATGTCCCTGAGTTTGCTGTTCTTCATATCGCTCCGCTAAACTGATCTTTTGAATAAAAATATAGCAAAATAACCTGAAAAACTCTTTAGTCCCCGGTTAGAATAAGCGGGCCATTTTTTGTAACTGCCACGGTGTGTTCAAACTGAGCTGAAAGTGATCCGTCAGATGTGACGGAAGTCCACCCGTCATCCATTACAATAAGCTGATCCGAACCTTCAGTAAGTATGGGTTCAACGGTGATAACCATACCCTCTATAAGTTCAGTCCCCTTACCCTTTATGCCGTAATTTGGCACAACGGGCGGTTCATGAAGCGCGAAACCGACTCCGTGACCGGTAAAATTCTTTACAATCGAATATCCCTTATTTCTGGTAAAACTGTCCATAGTGTGCCCCAGATCACCGACTGTTTTGCCGATTCCAATTTCGGATATGCCTGTCATGAGCGTCTGATAAGCAGTATTTACAAGACGTTTTGCGGACTCACTCGCATCACCAACAATAAAGGTTGAACAGGAATCCGCGAAATATCCGTTCATCACGGTCCCTGTGTCTATTTTAACTATATCGCCTTTGAATATTTTTACTTTCTTTGACGGCACACCATGGGACGCGACCGCGTTAACCGATATACACGAAGCAAAGTTGTACCCGCGCACAGTCCTTAAAGCAGGCCTGGCGCGATTCTTCATGATATAATCCTCGATAAATGTGTCAAGTTCCCAGGTCGTCTGACCCTCAAAATCTACACTTCCAAGTTCACGGAACAGCCGGCTTAAAATAAGCCCGCAATCGGCAATTCTTCGTATGTCATCAGCGGTCTTAAGCCTGACTACCCGGTTCATTGATTAGCCATACTCCCTATGCCTCGGCAGCAGCAGGTCTGGCAGCATCTGCTCCCTTTTCCTGATCCCTGCCACTAAGATCAGTGGTCAGGCCGGCGCTTATCTTGATTCTTTCTTCGATCTCACTGCAAACCGCAGGATTATCTTTCAGGAATTTTCTGACATTTTCACGCCCCTGGCCAATCCTGTCATCTTTATAGGAATACCATGTTCCAGCCTTGTTTATAATATCAAATTTAACCGCGAGGTCGAGTACGCCTCCTTCACGGGATATTCCGGTATCATACATTATATCGAACTCGGCCAGTTTAAACGGAGGCGCGACCTTGTTCTTTACCACTTTTACGCGGACACGGCTTCCGACTGATTCATCGCCGTTTTTAAGAGTCTCTATTCGCCTGATGTCCATCCTTACTGATGAATAGAACTTGAGCGCATTACCACCCGTGGTTGTTTCAGGAGAACCGAACATTACGCCGATCTTCATTCTTATCTGGTTAATGAATATTACGCAGGTATTCGACTTTGCTATTACCCCGGTAAGTTTACGCAGAGCCTGGCTCATAAGCCTGGCCTGGAGGCCCATGTGGGCATCGCCCATATCGCCGTCGATTTCAGCCTTGGGAACGAGCGCGGCAACCGAGTCAATTACTATGACATCTATCGCGCCTGACCGCACAAGAGCCTCGCATATTTCAAGGGCCTCCTCGCCCGTGTCAGGCTGCGCAACAAGAAGATCCTCTGTTTTTACGCCGAGCCTTGAGGCGTATGCCGGATCCAGGGCGTGTTCCGCGTCTATAAATGCCGCGGTTCCGCCGGCCTTCTGTGCCTCGGCTATTATATGCAGGGTCATAGTTGTTTTACCCGAAGATTCCGGCCCGTATATTTCAACTACGCGTCCGCGCGGCACACCGCCCACTCCTAAGGCAATATCAAGTTCAAGCGAACCGGTAGGAATCGCCGGAATCTGCGCCCTCGCGGGATTATCACCAAGCCTCATAATCGAGCCCTTGCCGAACTGCTTTTCTATCTGGAGCATCGCGGCATCTATTGCCTGGTTTTTCATGTTAAGCTCTTTCTGCACTGTCATAAACTCTCCTCTTTAAATAAAATATCATACTATGGTTTATACGATTCAAAACGCAGATAGGGAAAAATTTTTTAATTTTTTTGCCAACTTAACTTATGGAATTACATATCCATTGAAATTAAGCTTTTATCCGCGCCTTAACTTAATGTATGTTTAGTAATACATCGATCAAATAGTCAAGAAATTTACTACATTTTTGTTAAGCATATAATTTTTTTCTGAAAATATCCCAATTCAGGGCTCTGAGCCGGCCTGAATCGGGCAGCGGCTGCAATCACAACTTTTACCTGTTTTTCATAGCATGACCCGGTTATTATGGTCAAGGCATATTTATTATGTCCCATAAAAATCCTTAAAGATGAAAAATGAAAAAAATTTCATTCTAAAAAATTTTTTTTCTAATTTTTCCCCCGAAAACGCCACTATAGTTAAACACCATTCAGGAGAGGCAACATGACGCGTAAAACCAATCACATTACACAGACGGCTCTTTTATCAGAAAATTTATCCCTTAAACCCTGCGGCAAAGAAAACAGCCCGGTAATACACCAGATATGGGACTCGGCAATTCTTTCGGGAGGAGTAAGCATTCTCGCGCGGGCCGAAATGGCATGGACAATGCTTACCGCAGCGGAAAAAGATGAGTATTCAATGAAGGCTGAGTCCCTTCCGGTAAACGCATTTGATCTTTTTATGTATGATTATATATGCCTGTCAGGTTCAGAATTGAAAGCTGAAATGAAGGAACTGTTTCAGAAAATGGTAATCAGGCACTGAATAGCCCTGTTACACCGGGATGTCAAAGAGACCGCTGAAAATTTTTATCCGGCCCGCTACGTCTGCATGGGTAACTACTGCCGATATGGAGCAGATCATGTCTGCTCCGGCAGAGATTACTCCGGACGCGTTGTATTCATCGATTCCTCCGATTGCGACTATGGGAAGATCGCACTGCCCGCGCACAATCCGGATAAGTTCGGGCCCGCAGGGTTCGTCAGCGTCAGTTTTGGTAGAGGTGGAAAAGATTGGGCCCACTCCAAGATAATCCGCGCCAGAGGCAGCAGCCTCCAGGGCTTCTGCGAGTGTACCGGCCGAGATGCCTATTATCATGCCGCGCGGCAGAATCCGGCGTGCCGCAGTGTATGGAATATCCTTCTGCCCCAAGTGGACACCGTCTGCTTCAACTGTTAGCGCTATGTCGATACGGTCATTCACAATAAAGAGCGCGCCGTTCTGCCTGCAGAGACCTCGAAGTTCAAGAGCCTCTCTGTACATAGAGGCTGACGAACTGTTTTTTTCCCTGTACTGCACAACCTTTACCCCGGCGGAGAGCGCGGACTTTACGTCCTGCACATTACCCGCCCGGGACAGCGAGGAATCTGTTATAAAATAGTAACCGCGCACTCCCCTGTCCTTTTCATTTTATCAACATGCGCTCTGTCAAGCGAATATATTGCGTCAAAAAGGAAACCCTTAAAACTGCCAGGGCCATTGCCCAATGAGACCGCAAGCTCAGCCGCTATGCCCAGACAGCAGAGCCCGGCCGCCGAAGCCTCTACAATGTTGCCTGGATCGACCGCCGCGAATGTGCCTGCTACTGATGCTGCCATGCATCCGGTACCGACCACATGAGACATAAGTTCGTGCCCATTACTTACGGTTATACACTTTTTACCGTCAGTTATGATGTCATCCTTTCCTGTTATTATAACGGTGCAGTCACGTTCAACTGCAAGACCGGTTGCAATTTTAACCAGGTCCCCGCTTACGTCTCCGGAATCGACCCCCTTTGTACGCACGTCCGCCCCCGCGATGCGCGCCACCTCGGACGCGTTGCCCTTTATTATATCTATACGGGTTTCATCGATCAGTTTAAAACACATCCGGTCGCGAAACCCGGTCGCGCCCGCGCCGCACACATCGAGCAGAACCGGTATACCACGTTTATTGGCACAGAGTACCGCGGAGTTCATGCTTTCGATGAGTTCAGGAGTAAGCGTGCCTATGTTCAACACAAGAGAGGAGGAGATCAATGCCATATCCGCGGATTCTTCAGCAGCATGGGCCATTACGGGCGAGGCGCCAAATGATTTGACTACCTGCGCGCAGTCGTATATCGTAACCCAGTTGGTAATGTGATGAACAAGCGGCTGGTTTTTACGTACAAGTTCAAGATAATGGTTTACATCCATCGGTTTACCTCAACACAATTTAATTGAGGGTGATGGTTAAAGCAGACAGCATGCGAGATTCACTTGATTACTCCCTTCGCCGGCATTACCCGGATCAGGTTCAATGGGTATAATCTCAGGCCCTTAACACGAACCACCCCAGATGACTAATATTAACCTCCTGTCTGCGGGAGTCAATAATATTTTTACCGGGTAAATGCGGGCTGCCCGGAATCTTTAAAGTCCAGGGCAGACCGCACGATTCATACGGATCTAACCTGCCTATTCTCCTTTAAAAACAGGATCCCTCTTCTGGGCGAATGCGGTCATACCCTCGAGCATGTCTTTTGTGGCGAAAAGTTTGGCAAGTTCCTCGCGCTCAACCTTCAGGTGCTGCTCAGGCGACATGCTGGGACTCATTGAGAACAGCTTCAGCAGCGCGCGCGTGGAGAGCGGCGGCCTCTTTGTAAGCTCAAGTGCGAATGCCACTGCGTCGTCAAGAGTTTTACCCTCTTCAGAGAGACGGTTTGCGAGGCCAAGTGCAAATGCCTCGTCTGAGTCCATACGCTTACCAAGTATCATGTATTCAAGCGCCTTTGCACGGCCTATGAACCTGGGCAGCCTTAATGTTCCGCCATAACCGGGCATAATCCCTAAGTTTGTTTCAGTAAGGCCTATGCCTGCGCCCTTTTTCATGATACGGAAGTGGCAGGCCAGTGCAAGTTCACATCCCCCGCCAAGGGCGTGCCCGTTAACGGCGGCAACAACCGGTTTTGGATAATCCTCGATTTTGTTCCATACATCCTGCCCGCGCTTTAGAAAATCGGCAGGGCTGTATCCCCCCAGGCCGCCTGAAAGGTCAGCCCCGGCGCAGAAAATCTTTTCCCCGGAACCCGTAATTACTATAGCCCTGACATCCTTATTCATTTCACAAAGATCGAGCGTGGCGCGCATACCCTCAAATACATCATGACTCAGCTGATTTGCCTTGGGCTTGTTGATTGTAATAATACCCACGCCTTCACGCTGTTCAAAAAGAATTGCATCTGCCATCGTATTCCTCCTTCGATATTTTAAGATTTCTTGGTTTGACAGTATATTATTAGTTAAAAAAATCCAGCAATAATTTAAATTATATGGCATAATCACATATAAAATTGTCCCGAGAGCAGGTATACCAAACGATGACCAAAATTGCCGACTTCAAGGCCCCGGTAGAAGACTATTATCGCAGTTCTTAAACTTTCGGCCAGAATATGGCATTAAACGGAACAGCGCCGCGGGAGCCTCCCTGAAAAAGTTATGGAGCATCAGACAGGAACAACTATCCTGAAAAAGCGGCGAGCTTTATCAAATCATATCAGGCTAAAGGAGAGTTTAAGCTTTTCTCCTATTGCGGTCTGCCTTTTTTATGTATCCGCCGCTTTATGGTCAAACCCTCTCCGCACACGAAGAATTTTTTTTCTTGCTAAGATTCTTATTATCATTAAAACTGCTGAACAGTTAAAAAGACCGCCTTTTCACTGAAAATTAATATTAAATGGGGTATATACCATGATATGGAAGGGAAGAAGACAGAGCGAAAACGTTGAAGACAGAAGGGGTTCTGCCGGTAAAAGGGTGGCTGCCGGCGGAATAGGCACGATTGTACTCGCCCTGGCCATATACTTCCTGGGCGGAGATCCCACCCCAATACTGAACACCATGCAGAATTCACAGGTCAGTGCGGGGGATTCGGCCTACCAGGGCACAGCTGAAGAGAATGAACTGGCACAGTTTGTATCAGTTGTACTTGCCGACACAGAGGATGTCTGGAGTGATCTGTTCGCCAGAAAGGGAGCGCGATACCGCATGCCGAAACTTGTTATATTTTCCGGCAGCACAGATTCAGCATGCGGACGCGGAAGCAGATCCACAGGCCCATTCTACTGCCCGGGCGACGATTCGGTTTACATAGATCTCAGTTTTTACAATGAACTGCGCGAACAATTCGGCGTATCGGGGGATTTTGCCATGGCCTATGTTATAGCGCACGAAGTGGGACACCACGTGCAGAAACAGACAGGCATTCTGGCCAAAGTAGATTCGCTCCGGTCACGCATGAGCGAAAAGGAATACAACAGGTACCTTGTACGGCTTGAACTGCAGGCTGACTACTACGCCGGTGTATGGGCCCACTATGCTGAAAAAATGAATGTGCTTGAACAGGGCGACCTTGAAGAGGCCATGAACGCGGCCAGCGCCGTAGGAGACGACCGCATACAGAAAAACGCCAGGGGCTACGCGGTCCCCGACAGCTTTACGCACGGAACATCGGAGCAGCGGGCAAGGTGGTTCCGCAAAGGATTTGAATCCGGCACAATCGAAGACGGCGATACCTTCAGCGCTGAAACACTTTAACGCCGGATCCGTTTAAGAGGTTAAGACAATGAATCTGTTTTTATCGGCCCAGCTTGCCGCCGGTTTTGCCGCAGGCGCGGCAGTTACTGCCGCGATATTTATTTTACTGAAAAAAAATTCCGGCCGCGTTAATTCTCTGCAGACCGAAGGTGACGGCCATACAGCCAGGTCTGCGGTTGAAGAATTCCGCAAGAGCAAAGAGTTCAGGATGATTAAAAAAGCCGAATACGACAGGGGATTAAGGGATGGCGCATCAGAAGCAATGAGCGATTTCAGTATAGAATACCAGAAGTTCGAAAACATTGACGAAAAATTTTTCTCATCGATAGTTGAAACCGGTTACTTTATGCAACTGACCTACAAAGGCCTGCCGATTGGAGGCGTCACCAAGCGCGTTATACACGCCGGCAAAAAGGTCGATAAAAAACGCGTTGAAGAAATAATTAACAGGCTCAATGACACAGTGACTTCACTTGTACAGGCCGCCGCAGTGGGCAAAATCACGGTAAAAGAGGTAAAGCACCTCCTTACCAAAAAATAATATCCGGGACTCACCTGAAAGAATTATCAGACCTTTCTTAATTATCTTTTTCTAGTTTTACAGGGTGATCAATTCCGCGGGCATATAGAGACGTTCACAGTTCACGCAGAGACTGTTCCGCACCAGATTACAGGTAAATTCCCTGCGCAGTTGCCGCATCCTTTCACCGTTCCATATTTCAGCGAGAGTGGACTCAGTCAGGCTGCCCAGAGAATACTTGGCATCGTAATCAAAGCAGCATGGCACAACATTTCCGTTCCAGGTAATTGTCATAAAGTTCCAGGGAATCTGGCACCTGACCCTGCTTCTGTCATACGTGGCAGCGTTTCTGTCGCCTGCCAGCGAATTGACCGCACAGTCGCTCCCATCCCAGGTTGTAAAACTTTTGGGCAGGAACATGTCTATGCCGGGAACTGTTTTCCAGTAAGCGCCGGCAATCTCAATGCTCTCACTGTTGGCTGCAAAATCAATCATGGAAAGAATAACTTTAAGCGGCACCCTGCGCTCGTTTTTCTTTGCGAGAAAGTCCAGCAGCCGTCTAAGCGACAAATGGTATGCGTTCTTCATGCCGCGGATACTCATGAACGAAACGTCGTCATGCCCGTCAAGCGATACGTAGAGCACATCGAGTCCCGACGAAAGAAGCCTGTCTGCCACGTCATCGACCAACATCACGGGATTAATCGAGAGGCCGGTACTGATCCCTTTCTGCGCCGCGTACCTGATAAGCCTGTCAAATTCAGGATGCAGCAGGCTTTCGCCAAAGTGATGGAGCCACAGGGGGAGATCACGCTTTACAGACCCGGCAGTCGCAGACAATTCATCAATCGCTTTCGCGAACAGGGCGAAATCCATGTAACCGCATTCCCTGGTCATGCTCCTGGTTCTGGGACACATAATGCATCGCATAACACAGTGATTGGTAAGTTCTATGTTAAATATTGAAAAAGTATCAGCCATATATGCCATGATTCAGAGAGTTAAACCGAAATCAAGCTATTTAAGCCTGCAGGAAAAATTGTTATAAACACCCGCGTCATAAAACCGCAAAGCCGTACGGTGCAGCGCCTGTCACACCTAAACCTGAAAACCATTCACTGCACCATACAGATTATTCCCCCTGAGTAAAGCAGGCATCCCCTGAAAGAAATTTATTGATACCGCTTGACGTTTGAAACTGTTAATATTACAATAATAATTGGGTTAAATACCGGCTTTTACTTTACGGTTTTCTGACTGAATTTACCCGATTTCCTGCCACACTTGCAGCAGGAGAAGAGTACTCAGCCATGGAAGGGATAAAAAAACCGGCAAAAATTAAAAACAACGAAGGAGGATCTGTATGAAAAAATTTTTAGGTATTCTTATGGTATTCGCAATTGCTGCGGCTTTCTCATTCTCAAGCGCTGACGCAAAAGCCAGGGGAAAAGAAAAAGTGAAGGAAGACCCATGCCAGAAAAAATGTGCTGCATCATTTGTTCAGTGTAAAAAAGAAGCAAAAAAAGATAGAGTAAAAAGAGCAGCATGCGAAGCCTCAAAAAAAGAATGTATGGAGCAGTGCAAAAAACCTGTAAAAGAGGATAAGGAAGACAAAGACAAAACAATAGACATCTTTAAAGGTAAAGCAATAGATAGAGCTAAAGGTAAAGCAATAGATAAAACAATAGATAAAGCTAAAGAATAAATTGAGCAAGATGTAACAGAATAACTCCCCAACAGATAGATTTAACAGGACCGGTTTTTAAAGGCATATCAGTAAAAAACCGGTCCTGCTGATTAACCCCTGCTGACGTAAAACTCTAAGCATTCCCCGGACAGAATACAACAGGCCATAAAAACATTGACCTGCCATATCTTTAATTAGCCAATGCAATACCGTGTCAGACTTAAGCGCGTGCAGAACAGGGAGAGAGCAATGATTTACATAGCTCCCATACAGGGAATAACCAACAGAATAGTCCGCAACAAATTCCCTCAATATCAGAGATTAATTGCGCCGCTTCAGCCTATTAACAAGAAGGGGAAGGGTCTGCTCCACCGGGCCCTTTATAAAACAGCCCGTAATGTAGTTTGTAAGCCCGGTCTCTTTACTGTTCATCTCGATTATGCAGGCGCCGTTCTCCTTCGCGATAAACGGCAGGTCTGCCGCGGGCTGCACAACGGCTGACGTTCCGATAACCATAAACACATCGCTGTACGAGGCAAGATTGCGCGCCTCCAGATAGGCAGAAGGAGGGACTGGTTCGCCAAAGAGTGTAAATCCCGGCTTCATGATTCTTCCGCAGATGCCGCACACTGGAAGAGCAGCCCTGCGCACAGGTTCCTCTCTACGGCAGAAAGTACATTC